>JADHED010000105.1_pt1 | contig 116167 bp, 100 predicted proteins | sample 8952041 | NCBI WGS metagenome assembly JADHED01 (sample SAMN16124423, study PRJNA663239) | bioreactor sludge metagenome | isolation source: sludge (control) | place: India:Bengaluru | collected 2018-09-08 | reverse complement strand
GAGAGTAAGCGATGGCCACTTCGTTGAGAACCACTCTCAGAGCCCGGGCCCCGCTCCTACACCACTTGCCGGGACTCTATCCTCCGTTGCGTCGAGCACTCGAGGCGCGCCCCCGTATCCAGCCGCCCATGTTGCGAGTGAACAGAGGCCCCTCGACGTCAGTTCGCGGATCAACTCCACGGCGCACTCGTCGGGGCACTCTGCGGCCTCAGCACCCGCTTCGGTGAACGCGGAGCGAATCGCGCCGACGTACTCCAAGTCACGGGACGCCTCGAGGAGAACATCGCGCTTCAGGCTTCCCACGAAGCCTGTCTCTACGAGTCGGTCGTACGCCTCGGGCCTTGGCATCTCCTACTCCTTGCAGTCGCGCGTGGGGTGGCGTTGCCGAGAGCGTATCTTGGTTACGCTGCGCGTGCGATGTCCCGCCAACCCGCAGCCCCAACACGGCGAGCCACACTTTCTCCCCGCCGTGAAAATCGAAGAGCGGAGTCCGGCGCCGGCAGGGCGCGTTGCGTTCGCCGAGAGCGCGCCACGCGTGCATGCAGAAAGGTGGCACGAGGAGATACCCGCGGAAGAGGGCCATGGGACCCGAAATGGGGCGCGACGCAACCCTGTTAACCGGAGCGGCCCCGGTTATGAGGAGGGTTGCGTCTGGTCGGTGGCTCCCCACTCGCAACCCTCTTCATAACCACTCTCTGTTCTGCGGCGCGCTCGGCCCCCGGACGGCGACACTCGTCCGACAAGCACCACCGCCGCGGCCCGGGGAGGTCGCGGCGGCAAGGAGCACGGCAGGTGGCCGAAGGAGGATTACTCCAGGACGCCGCGGATGCGGTTGCCCAAGCCGCCGCCCTTGTTCCCGATCACCTCCTTCGCCCCGAGCCAGCGATCGCAGTAGCTGTAGGCGGCCTTGCCCACCGACTCCTTCATCTCCGCGAGCGGGATCGTCTCCTCCGTCTCCGGCCGGCCCCGGATCATGACCCCCACCCCGCCCTCGACCTTCTCGACGAGGAAGGAGACGCGCTGCGACACGTACTTCGCGCGGCCGCCCTCGAACCCGCAGGCGCGGCCGGCCTCCTGGCAGGCTCTGTGGTAAGGCGCCAAGGCCTCCCGGTAGTCGTCGCGCGCGACGCTGACCACCACGCGGGCGTGGTCCACGAGCTGCTTCATTTCGGTCTCCGCGGTGATGGTTCGCCGGCGGTCCAGAACCGCAGGTGGTTCCCCTCGTCCGGAAGGTCTTCGACCGGATCGTCGCCGAGACGACAATCCCGCAATCCTCTTGCCCCCGCTCGGATCCCTCCGCTACCCTTCTATCGGGTTCACCTGATCAAAGAGCCGGGCGTTCGCCAACCGACCCAGCCTTGCGCTTTTCGGCGGCATGTTCTGCCGCAACATGACAAGTAGTTCCCAACCAAACCCTCCCAGGAACCAGCTGAGCAGGAGACGCACACTCCTCGCTACCGCCCTTACCGTCCTCGTAGCCGCGACCCTGCCTCTCTTCTGGCACTCGCTTGGCTGGCCCCCCCTTGGCCTCGTCCTCAAACACGGGCTTCCCCCTTCTGGCGGCCCCACTGGTCGGACGCTCAATCTAGAAGGTGTACTTTTCGTCGAGCTCAGGCCTGGCTACTTCCTCATGGGATCGCACGACCTCTGCACACACGGTGATCTCGTCGGCCGGATCTGCTCGCCACTGGGACTCCCCTGGGGAAACCAACCGAAGCACGGCACAGAGGAGTGTCCGCCTCGATGGGTCGAGATCAGCAGCCCCTTCTGGATCGCAGCGACAGAAGTCACCGTTGCCTCCCATCAGAGACTCCTCCGCCTGGAGTCCGTCGCTGGCGCCGGCAACAACTTCCGCAACCACCCTGTCTGCCTCTCCCACCTTGACGCCCAGCGCGCGTGCGATGCGCTCAGCGCCAGTCAGCAATTCGACTTCCGCCTCCCCACAGAGGCAGAGTGGGAATACGCTTGCCGCGCAGGCTCCCAGGCGCGATTCTCATCAGGCGACAATGAGCAGCAGTTCCAGGAAATGGCCTGGTACATATCGAATAGCACCATGCGGTCGCATGCGGTCGGTACTCGAAGCCCTAATCTCTGGGGCCTCTACGACATGCATGGAAACTTCTGGGAGTGGTGCACGGACATTTGGTGTGCTGATCCTCGTCGCCTACCGACAGATGGTAGTGCCTGGACGGAAGACCACGCAGAACTCCGCGTCATCAAGGGTGGCAGCTGGGACGCTCCCCCTCACTTCTGCCGTTCTGCTACACGGCTCGCATTCTCTGGACAGAGCCTATTCCGCAACGTCGGCTTTCGGCCAGTCTTCACTCTTGGGGCTCAGAGGTAACCTCCCCTATGCAGAAGCACCACACGGACAGGCACCTCTACTCACACCACTCCTTGTGCGTCGTCGGGGGCCACGTAACCCGAGCTGGCTTGTCCTTCTCGATGACGACTTCAAAACTCCACTTCACACAACATCGCTTGTGAGTCCCCGGAGGCCGATCCTCTGACGAGTTGTAGCACGTCGTATAGAGAATCGACCAGCGCACGGACTTGATGTGTGGTGCGAACCCGTGAGATCCCGTCCATGACGCTGGGTGTTCGCCAGGGTACTTCGGAGTATCGACAAAGGCGCTCTTCTGCCCGAAGTTCCTTGCCGGCGGTCTCGGTTTGCCTTCTGGAGTCCTCCGACCGCTCTCCTCAATATCATCCCCTTTCCCGCTCCCGTCTGCTCCGCCCTTCACCTCGTGCGTCCTTCCATCAGTGAAGGTAAACTCAATTACGTCATCCTCGTAGGTCTGAGTCCAAAAGCACTTCTCAACATCTCCCTTGCACTCTCCAACGATCTGGACAACAGCCCCCCCTGCAGTCCCCTTCCCAGCATCCGCCCCCGGCTGGTCTTCTTCGCCTTCCCCTTCATCGGCCGGTGGTGGGTAGGTGGTAATCCCAGTCCTATCCTTCCCCTTGAACATCTTCTTCTCCCAGGCCCTCCAATTGCTCTCTTCCCTTGCGAGCCCGGGATAGTACTCCATGTCTGTCAACTTCGCACCACCAAACAACGGCACGCCTTCTTCCTTGGTCAAGCTTGCACTCACGACACCGCATCCAGTCGGCTCGTCAATCGGAACCGGGACGCCGGGCTCTTCAGACTGCATGAACCACTCATCTTCGTCATGCGTCCCGATGAGCACTCCTGCACTGTCGAGAGCGAAAGGTGTGCCTGTGACACAGAGCGGCCTCTCAGGGGCCACGTGCTGCAGACCCTCATCGCAGCCACGCTCTTGCGCCATGGACCCAGTCACACGCCGGACCGGGCAACTGCCCACTTCAGAGGTCCGCGAGCACAGATCCAGTAGGTCGGGAGTCAGCAATTCGGGCTGAGTGAAAGGACAGCCTTCAACTGGTGAAGCGTGTGTTCCGGCCTGCACTGCCGTGGCCGCGACGCCTTTACCGTTCTCAAGGGCGTGTGATCCCCCGGCCAAGACCTCCTGCAAGGAGGCCAGCCAAAGCGAGACGCCGCCCTCATCGCGGCTCATGGATCTGGGACTCGAGAGCCGGAAGATCTCTGCGATTCCGGCCATTGTCCAAAACCCGGAGTCTCCCGGCTTCGCAGTGGCCGAGATGAGGCTCCACACGAGCGCCTGGACTTCGGGGTCATCGCGGCGAGCCTGACCTTCTCGTCTCGAAGCCATGGCCCCTCCGTTCCTGACCACTGGGCCTCACATTCGGAGTTCCCGCCCCTGACCCTATGGCTGGAAACGCGTAGTCTGCCTCAGTTGGCTCTCCACGAGGGAGCAGGTACGAAGAGATGCACGGCACAGTCCCACGAAGCTCCACCAACAGTGTACTGGAGTCGAACCAGCTCCTTGAGCCCGGCTATGTCGAGCGTATAGAGACCCGCGGCTGTGATCGCAGAGAAGGCACCGCCGTTTGACCAAGAGGTCTCATCTTTGTTTCGATGCTGAACTGTCACAACCAGGCTGGGGGAATTTGCGACGTGCGATACCTGTATCGAGAACTGTCGTCACGCCGAAATCTTTGCATGGGATTTGGACGAAATCGGTGGAGATATCCGCCTCCTCCGGATGGTCAGGTAACCAAGTTCGATGAGGGCCCGGCCGATCGCCACGCGGTCGACCGAGTTCTGTTCCTCCTCTGAAAGCGGCAGGAGGGGGAGGAGGCCGCGGGCGGCCTTCTCCTTGTCCCGCTGGCGGTCGCACTCCGCGGCGAAGAGCCGCCGCTCCTCGTCGGGGATGGGGGTTCTCCGGGCCCAGGCCTCGTCGGGGGTGAGGCCCATGCGGCCGAAGGGGTGTCCGATCTGGTTTCCGCGGAGCCGTGCTGCCTCGAGGTCGTCGCACGTCCACTCCCCCGGCCGGTCGTGCCGCGCCGATTCGTAGTGGGCGAAGGTCTTGAGGCTGCCCACCCCGGTCTCGGCCGCTCCATTGTATTCCGGCGTGCAGGGAGGGGAATGGAGGATCTGCACGCCGAACTCCGTGAGCAGCCTCCTCGTCACGTCGGCGCGGAAGGCCGAGCCGTTGTCCATCTTCATCACCAGCGGCGCCCCGTGCTGCGCGAAGAGGGCGCGGAAGGCCTGGCACGCCAGGGCGCTGTCCTCGGCGAGGGCGGGGAGGGCCAGGAGGCTGTTCCCGCTCGCGAGGTCGCGCACCGGCAGGAAGTGGGGGAAGAGCCCGTCGAGCGGCCGGGGGGCGTGGCCGAAGTCGGCCGCCCACACCCGTCCCGGCCGGGGGAAGGAGAGGGCGTGGATGACCACCGCCGTCCTCTTCCGCGTGCGGGCGAGCCACAGGTCCCGGTGCCGCGCGAGCTCGCGGCGGCTCACCTGGGGGAAGATCTCCTCGAGGAACGAGACGGGGACCTCCGGGCCCATGAGGGTGAACAGCTCGAGCAGCCCGCGGTGGGTCTGCCGATCCGGGGCGAGCGGATGGCGCCCGCGGGGCGTGGGCCGCAGGCGGTCCTTTGTCCACTGCGCGAGCCACGTCGTGAGGGTGCGGGCTCTAAGGCCGAGGCGCCCGGCGGCGTCCTCCACGGAGCGCCCGCGGCGCAGGAGGACCTTGAGCACCGCGAGCGCCGTCCGGCGGGCCGTCCGCTCGCCCTCCCGGTCCGGGCGCTGCCGCCGCGCGGCGCCGAGGAGCTTCCTCGCTCCCTGGCCGACGGCGGCGATCAGGGTCCCGAGGAGGGCCCGCAGCCGCGCCAGGTGCCGGGCGAAGAAGCCCCGCCGGCGCTCTTCGGGCCCGGATGCGGACCCCCTTTTTTCGCCTCCCGCGGCGGCTCCTCGCGCACGAGCAGCTTCGGCATCACCAGCGCGACCTCCGTCTTCACGCAGGCGCAGGCGAGGTCGAGCTCGAGGTCCGTGATGCGCTTTCGCAGCATCGCCACCTCGTCGGGCTCTTCCTCCTTCGTCCGGGGCCGGCCCGCGGGCCTCGCCGCCAGCGCGGACAGCGCCCCCGACAACGCCGCCGCCCGCAGCTCGGCGAACCGCGACGCGGAGACCGAGAGCCGCGCCGCGGCTTCCGCCACCGTGAGCTCCCCGGCGATCGTCGAGAGGATCACCCGCAGACGCTCCCGATCCTCCGCGGACCCGGGAAGCGAATCCACGTGCGCGAGCCCCAGGCTCCGGCGACCCATCGCTCCTCCTCCGGTCCTCAGACCGTCTCCGGCGCCACCGCATCGCCCTTCTCCTCTCTCTCCTCTGCTGTGAAAGGAGACACGGGTTTCGTGAGCCGGCGGATGGCCCGTCGCGCCCGGCGGGTCTTCCGGCCGGTCCGCGTCTCTCCCCCCGCCGCCGGCGGCTTCACCCCCAGGGAGCGGTGGGCGGCCCGCAGCAGCGCCGACAGCCGCGCCACCTCCCGCGCCAGCCGCTCGCGCTCCTTCCGCTCCGCCGCGAGAAGAGCCTCCGGCGTCGTCCGCCGCCCCCGGCTCCGCGGCTCCAGCGCCTGCACCAGCCCTTCGATGGCCCGCGCCTCCAGCTGGTAGTACCGCGGCAGCGACACCTCCATGTCCCTCGTCGCCTCCGCCGTCGTCCGCTCCCCCGACAGCACGGCGAGGATCCCCGCGGCCTGCCGTCGGGCCTTCTCGCTCGCCGCGTTCACCGGTCACCTCCTTCCGCGTCGAGCACGCCGTCGAGCGGGGACGTCCCCGGCGGCGGCTCCGCCGCGTCGTCCTCTTCGCCGGGCAGGTCGCGCGGAATGCCCTGCGGGGCCAGCGGCGCGGGCATCGCCGCGGCCTCCCCCGGCGCCGCCCGCGGCCCCGGAGCGGTGAGGTCCACCTCCTCCCGCCCCTTCCCGGTCACGAGGATCACCTTCTCCCCCTCGGCGTGCAGGCTCAGCGCGGTCTCCCCGATCTTCCCGGTGAGGTAGAAGGGCTGGCGCGGCACGCCGTGCCGGGCCAGCTCCGCGGCGTTGGCCGCCACCCGCGAGAGCAGCGAGGCCTTCACCTCCGGGGCCGCCGTGAAGAACCGGTCCGCCGGCACCGCTCCCCCGATCCCCTGGTGCGGGCGCTGGAAGTTGTAGAAGTCGAAGAAGTGGCCGATCCTCGTCCGGGCATCTTCCAGCCCCCGGAAGATCGCCGACGAGAGGCACTCCCGCCACAGGGTGCCCCAGGTCCGTTCGATTTTCCCGAGCGACGCAGGCCGATGCGGAGCGGCCACCAGGTGCTTCACCCCGCGCTTCTCGAGGAGCTTCGTGAAGGCGCTCTTCCCTCGCCACGTGTAGTACTGCGGCCCCTGGTCCGTGAGCACCTCCTCGGGCAGCCCGAAGTTCGCCACCCCGGCCTCGAACACCTCCCGCACCAGCGCCCCCGAGCTGCTGGCGTGCAGGCCGTAGGCGGTGATGAACCTCGAATGGTCGTCCTCGAACGCGACCAGGTACACCCGCCGGTTCTCCCGCTTGAGCACGAAGGTGAAGAGGTCGGTCTGCCAGAGCTGGTTCGGCCGCGCCCGCTCGAAGCGCACCGGCTCCTGGTCGTGGTCGACGACCGGCACCCCCTCGACCACGTACCCCTCCTCCCGCAGCACGAGCCCGATCGCCTCCGCGCTCACCTTAAAGCCGTCCGTCCGCAGGAGCATGTCGTGCAGCCGGGTCACGCCCCAGTCGGGATGGGTCTCCTTCATCAGGAGCACCGCCCGCCGCGTGGGCTCCGGCATCCGGCTCCCCTTCGGGCCGCCCTTCGGCCGGTTCTCCAGTCCCGCCGGTCCCCGCTCCACGAACCTCCGCCGCCACTCGTACAGCGTGTGCGAGGCGATCCCCACCAGCCGGCTGAACTCCGTCGCCGGCAGGTTCGACCGCGTCCACAGGTCCAGCAGATACAGCCGATCCTGCGCCGTCGCCCCCCGCGTGAGATCGATCTCCCCCGGGGCCACCGTCCGCCTCACCCGCGCCCCGCCGCCCCTCCGCGGGCCCACCAGCCGCGCCGGACTGCGCTCGGCGTCTCCTCCGTCGTCCTCCGGCGGTGCCGGGAGATCGCCCGGCGGCAACCCGCTTGCGCCTCCCCCTTCAGCACCGCCCGGCTTCTCCTCCTCCGGTCCGTTCAGCGATCCCGTGTACTCCTGGTCCGACATCTCGCACTCCCTTCCGCGACTCTCGTCGCCGCAAGGGAGAAGGCGATTCCTCCACCGATTTCAGCTCCATTTCAGGCACGAATTTCGGCAAGGGAAACAGCGACTGAACTCCCGCACGCACTGCCACTCCCCCCCTCTATCAGAGAGTTCCGCAAGACTCCGAGAGACCCATCGCCAGCGCCGCAAGTGTAGACGAGAGGATGTTCGCCAGCCTCGAGCAGGACAAAGCCGTTGACAGAGTCGCAAAGAATGTCGAAGACGAAGTAATACGGCGACTGGCCAAGGAATGTGCAACAGAGGCGGCATGGGAGGCATGGCGAAGGAGGAACTCCGGGAAGACACCACGCGATACCATCGAGACGGATCCGTTCCCACGCAAAGAGGCCCTGGAACCCGTCTTTCTCCACGCGTTCCGTATGAACGGTTACTATGTGTATACGAGGAAGTTCAGGGAAGAGAAGCTCATTCGTCAGTGGTTCCTGACGATTCCCGAACAGAAGAACTTCATCGCATTCGCCAAGTCCCATTTGCTGCGTCGCGAGGAGTTCTGGGTTGGGTGGATGACCGACCGAGGAGTTCATGCAAAGGAGCTTCCCGGGACTGAGGTGGAGCCGCTCCGCCGGGACGTCAAGGAGTGGAAAATCGGAATCGATCTCAGATCTTCAGATGCGCTCTGGAAGTCCGACAAGACGGACGGCTTCCGCCTGGAGAAGGGCACGTTCGTCTCCCGGCCCAACCGCGCATGGAAACAGGGAGGCAGTTGGTGCATTGTGCATGGTCATCCAAGTCCGGCACTCGGCGGACGTGGGGCAGGTTCGTGGGATCCGGACGGCGAGCTGAGCTACGCAATGGGCAATGATACCCGGATTCCCTTCTTGGCCGCAGAGTCGTGCAATGATCCTGGACGGTGGATCCTTCTGGAACGCGTCGTCAAGTATGATGAAGCGACCAAGATCGGGGACATCGAGCTCGCCGGATGGTGGGTCACCGCGGTCAATATGGCTGAGCGGAGAGGCTATCGCCTGTTCGAACATGTTGACTTCGCGTAGCCGGTTCGGGACGAGCCCGGTGGAGGAGCCTCATCTCGCGGCCGTTCAGAAGCAGTAGCGCCGCCATATGGCGGTGGTGGTGGTCGCGGAACGTGCGCTCATTCCTTTCGAATCGCAGGACGGAAACCGAGAAATGCGTCCTGAGAGCTCGGTTCACAACCCCAGCGATACGCGGAGCGGCAGTCCTCTGCCGGTTCGTCGGCGGCATGGCTCCGGTAGACCCGAAAGACTCGCTTGCCGTCCTCCGAAAGGACCGGATTTTCCGTCCACGCCCTGTCCCTATCAGGAGCGCCATCGTACGACCAGTGGTAGGTGTCGTCCACCCATTCGTATGCGTTCCCGTGCATGTCGTAGAGGTTCCATGAGTTTGGCCGGAGTGTGCCCGCAGCATGCACAGAACTGTCGGAATTCTCTCTGAACCAAGCATACTCGCGCAGCAGGTTCCGGTCGTCACCGAAGCAGTAGTCCGCTTGGGAGCCTGCGCGGCAGGCGTACTCCCACTCGGCCTCCGTGGGAAGGCAGACCGAGTAGCCGCTGCGTGCCGAGAGCCAGCGGCAGTACGCTCGGGCACTGGTCCAACTCACCCGTGTGACCGGGCACCCGTCCACCGGCCAACCGCTGGTGTGGTCGGGATCGAATCGGTTGTACTGTTCTTTGGTCAACTCTGTTCGGCCGATCCAGAATGGCCTCTCGAGTTCGACCCAGTGAGGAGGACACTCCAGCTTGTCATGGCTGGGTCTGCGTCCCCACGGGAGATGGAGAGTATCGCACACTCTCCCGAGCAGATCCCCCTCTTTGCAGCGAGCGTGCGACCCCATTCTGAAGTACCCCGGCTTGAGCTCCACGAACTCCACGCCCTCGATGGTCAAGGCCCGACCGGTGGGCCCGCCCGTGGGCGGGAAGCCGTACTTCAGGATCAGCCTCGGCGGGGGCCAGTCGAAGGCGGCCCAGAGCGCGGCGAGCACCAACACGAGGAGAAGCAGGATGCAGGCGGCGCTGATCGAACAGCGGAGCACGAGGAGAGGATACCAGATCCTGGCGAGGCGTGAGAGCCCCTCACCGCGCGGTCACCGTCATGACCCAGAACCCCCCGATCCCCCACCCCTGCACGGCCCCGAACGGCTCGAAGTCCTGCGGCGCCCACCGCGGGCAGTGGCTCGCGTGGTCGTTCCGGAAGCTCACCCCGTGCGCGACGGATGACGCGACATGAGATCTGAACGCCCTCTCGCCGCCGGAAGCACCACCGCCGCGGCCCGGGGAGGTCGCGGCGGCAGGACCGCCTGCGGATTTCCGGCGAGGGGCTACTTCAGGACGGCGCGGATGCGGTTCCCGAGGCCGCCGCCCTTGTTCCCGATCGACTCCTTCGGCCCGAGCCAGCGGTCGCAGTAGCTGTACGCGGCCTTGCCCACCGACTCCTTCAGGGCCGAGAGCGGGATCGTCTCCACAGTCTCCGGCCGGCCGCGGATCGTGATGCAGACGCCCTCGGCGGTCCGCTCCACCAGGAACCCGACCCTCGCGGCGACGTTCGCGCCCCGGCCCCCCTCGAACTCGCAGGCGCGGCCGGCCTTCCGGCAGGCGTCGCGGTACGGCGCGAGGGCCTTGCGGTAGTCGTCGCGCGCCACGGTGAGCACCACGCGGGCGTGCTCCACGAGCTTCTTCATCTCGGCCTCCGCGGCGTCGAGGGCGGCCTTCGCCTCCTCGACCGGCTTCCGCAGGCCGTCCAGGTCGATCGTCGGGGGCGCGGTGGCCTCCGTGGTCTGCTCGACCGGGAGGGCCTCCTCGCCTTCCGCGGTCGTGGGTGCCTCGACGGGCATCTCGAATGCGGCTTCCGCGCTGTCCCCGATCTCCAGCGTCTCCGCAGGCAGTGCGCTGACCGGGGCCGCCGTGTCCTCCGTGGTGGCCGCCGTCTCGGAGTTCGCCTCGACCACCGCTGCCTCCATGGTCTCCGCGATCGTCGGCGTCTCGGCGGCCAGGAAGACCACCTCGGCCACGTTCTCTTCCGGGGCGCGCTCCTTCGTCACCCGCTTCGTGCGTTCCTTCTTCTCCGGACCCTTCTTCGCCTTCTTCATCGTCAAGTCTCCTGTCGAGCGGCGGTCCAGGCTTCTTCCCGTCCGACCCGCCGGCGGCCGGGACCCGCTCGTTGTCCCGATCGCCCGCAGGTGCGGCACATCAGGGCTCGGGTCGGAGCGGAAGGCAAGGGCCAGCCGCCGCTCTCTGCGCGGAATTCCGAGACCCTCACAGGGCGATGATCTGCGGGGCCGGCCGCCGCTTCCGGTGCGCCAGCGCGAGGGCCAGCGCGTCCCCGTCGTCCGGGCTCCGACCGAGTCGGCGTTTCATGTCCGACTTCGCCTCGAGGCGCAGCCGGCCGTCGGAGAGCTGGGTGTACGCCGGCGCGGCGAGGTCCTCGCGGAGCACGTCCTTCGCCCGCTGCGGAGCGTCGGCAAGGGCGGCCTCGTCACGGATCCAGTCCCGCATCGTCCACCAGAGCTCGCTGCGGCGGTCGGCGTAGACCCGCGCCTCGAGCGCCCGGGCCCCGAAGTTCTCCGGCCGGAGGTAGAACCGCTGCTCCCGGAGGCGATCCGTCACGCCCCCGCCGACTCCCGTATCGTCCACGGCCACGTTCTCGGCCCGGATCTGGAACTGCCGGGCGAGGGCCAGCACGCGCCCGGAGGTCCACATCAAATCCTGTCCGTTCCGCGCCTCGGCGTGCAGGATCCGGGCGCCCTCCACGATATAGAAGGCCGTGAAGTCGGAGCCGAACCGTGCCACGTCGATGCCCATCGACCGGACGGTCGCCGGGACGGGTGGCGCCCTCCGCGCAAGCGCCGCCTGTACCCAGCCGAGAGAGATGAGGGTGTCGTCCGCCTGGTCCGGGAAGAGGCCGCGGACCTTGCTCAGGAACGTCGGCGAGGTCTCCCCGTACTTCTCCTGCATCTGGTCCACCCACTCCTTCCTCACGAGGAAGGGGTAGACCGCGCGGCCGGCCTTCACGTTCGGAGTCTCGCAGGCGTCGATCCGGATCGCGTGCCACCGCCTCGAGCGATACGCGCGGGCGAACTCGCCGTTCGGATCGGTCGGGTTCCCGATCGCGAGCATCCGGTGGTGTCCGCTCGTGAGCAGACCCTCCGCGGCATCCCAGATCGGCTTCGGAATCCCCGCGGCCTCGTCGAAGATGACGAGCTCGTGGGGCGAGTGGTAGCCGGTGAACCGCGTGGCGTGGTCGGCCGCGGTGTCCGGCGTCGTCGAGAACCCCGTCATGAACCAGTCCGGGGCCCCGGGCATCTGCCAGTGGGCGCTCTGCACGTCGCCGGGCAGCGGGAGCGCGGCGTGGGCGTGGAGCCTGCGGATCTCGGACCAGAGGAGCTGGCGGACCTGGCGGTCGGTCGGGGCGGTCGTGATCACCTTGCTCGGCTGGAAGGAGAACGCGAACCAGAGAGCCGCGCAGGCAGCAGTGAACGTCTTCGAACTGTCGTGACAGGCGCAGACGCAGATCTGTTCGTGGTCGCGGATCGCCTCGAGGATCTCGGTCTGCTTGTCCCACAACTCGCGGACGCCGAGGATCGTCTTCACGAAGTAGACCGGGTCCTCGCGCCAGCGGAGGACCTCTTCGGCGAACGCGGTCTCATCAGCGGAGCGGTTCATGGGAGCAGGATCGCCGATCGCAGAGGGGGCGCGCAAGGCGCAGCATCTCGCGGACAGCGGCGGTCGGGACCGCGCGGCTGGATACGCTATCTGTTAGTATACATCGGTCATCCCCGGAGCCCCGGGATGCCGGCGTTCGTCCGGGGCCTCTCCAGGCCGATTCGGCACGGCCTCGCGCGCGCGCGTAGGATACTCCAGAAACTGCGAAAACTCCTCCGTTCGTCAAGCAGGGAACGGTCATTGACATTGCATTCGACTTGGAAGGCATCCGGAGAGGAACGCGTCGCTGTTGCGAGACAACATTGCTCCACAACAAAGTATGGTTCGCGAATTGGTTACATGCGGGCGGACTCTCCGTGCCTTCAGCACCGAGGCGAGGCACACGGGGTGCGCGGAGTCGCCGTAAGGGAGGAGGCGATTACTCCACCGATTTCAGCGCCAATTCAGGAACGAATTTCGGCGAAGAGAACACCTCCGGGCTCATCGTGGCGGGGTCGAACGGGTCCTGCACGGTCCCCTCCTGTCGGGACCGCGGGGAGCCTGAGGCGCGGCGGGATACCGCTTGGGCGGGGCCGACCGTATCGGAGACGCCGCGGGCCCGCGCTGGGCGGCACCCACGACGTCCTCCGACTCTCCCGGCCGGTCCGTCGTCTGGTGGTCTGGCCCGTCCGACCAGGCGTCGCACGGGCTCTCCTGCGTACATACCGGAGGCGAGTTCGCAACCGCGGGCTTTGGGCACCCAAAGCCGAAAAACCTGTTAACCAACAACGCCGGGAGACGGAGAGTCGGAGAGTCCGAGAGTCGAATCGCGGCCCGTACGGGTCGTGGCGGTCGGAACCCCGGACTCTCTCCGGCGCAGGGCAAACGCGGGGCGTGCAGGAGGGCGCACGTAACGTGGCGTTCGACCGCGAGTTGCGCGCGAGGCCGCGGGAGGGACGTTCGGCGGGCGGGCGTTAACCTGCGGCGGCGGGAGTTTCGTGGCGGGAAGGAGTGGCTCCCGGAGTAGGACTCGAACCTACAACCCTGCGGTTAACAGCCGCATGCTCTACCATTGAGCTATCCGGGAGCAGTGACAGCGGCGGGGTTTATACCGCCGCCGCCGGGCGCCGGGGGCGTTTTTTCCGCGTGGCGCCGGGCTCACCGGCCGAGGCCGCCCCCGCATCCCGCGCCGTGCGGGCCGCTGCCGTGGGGACCGTGCCCATGCGGACCATGACCGTGGTGGCCGCACGCCGTCGCCGGCGTCGCCTCGGGCAGCGCACCCTTCGCGCAGTCCTCGGCCACCGTGCCCGCCGTGCCCCCCGTCGCGAGGAACACCCGGACACCCGTCGCGTTCAGCTTGCCGAGCGCCCCCATCCCGATGCCGCCCACCGCCACGGCGTCCACCGTCTCCCCGGCAAGCGCGGCCAGAGGCCGGCACATGCCGTGGCCGTGGTGGGCGTCGCCGTTCGGGACCAGCCGGCACTCCTTCGTCTCCACCGTCACGAGCGCGAACAGCGGCGCCGACCCGAAGTGTCCGCACAACGGGCTGTCGAGCCCCTTGTCCTCCGTCACCGGCACGCAGAGCCTCATCTCACTCGCTCCCTTCGACGCCCCGGCACCCCCGGCCGCGCCGGCGGCGACGCGCGCAGCGCGGACAGACGTCCGCGCCGCCCGGCCCCTGATGCACCGGCCCGCCTCCGATCCGGAGGGCCTTCCCGGCGACGAGGGCCTCGGCGATGGTCCGCCGGGCGGCGGCGAGGATGCGGCTCACCGTGGGCCGCGAGACACCCATTCGCTCCGCGACGACCTCCTGGTACAGACCTTCGAGGTCGGCCAGACGCACGGCCTCGAACTCGTCCAGGGACAGCGTCACGGACTCGAGCCGGCCGGCCGGCACGCCGGCGGGCTTGAAGAGCGCGACCGGCGGGGACCCTTCGACACTCCGACAGCACGGGGGTCGAGGCATGGCTCCATTATGCACGTATGTGCATTATATGGCCAGCCGAATCCGTGCCTCCCGGGCGGCTCTCAGCGCAGCGCGGCCAGCAGCGCGTGGCGACCGGAGGTGCCGTCACGGCGGTGCGAGAAGAAGTCCGGGGAGCAGACCGTGCAGCGGTACGCCGAGCGGTCGAGGGGCAGGCCGAGCGCCGCCTCCACCGCGGCCGGCAGGTCGAGGCGAGGCTTCCCCGGCCCCCGCCGCACCGCCGCCGCCGGGAAGAGGCGCGCCACCTCCTCCCCCACCTCGTAGCAGCAGGGGCCCGCGCAGGGGCCGAGCCACGCCCGGACGCGGGTCGGGTCCGCCGCGCCCAGCGCCGCCCGCCCCGCCGTCAGCACGCCGGCGACGATCCCCTTCCAGCCGGCGTGGAGGACCGCGATCGCCTCCCCCTCCGGGTCGTGGAGGAGCACCAGGGGGCAGTCCGCGCCGCGCGCGACGAGAGCCACCCCGGGCTCCCGCGTCACGAGGCCGTCCGCGCCGGCGAGCGGTCCCCCGCCCCGGTCCGCGCGCGTCGCCTCCCGCACCACCGCCCCGTGGACCTGTTCGGCCAGGACGGCGTCCGCCGCGGACAGCCCGAGCGGTGCGAAGGCCGCGACGAGGTGCGGGGCTCCCCCGGCGAAGGCCGCCGACGAGAAAGCCGGTTGCGGATGCCCCGGCCCACCCCGATGCGGAGTTCGCTGGGGTGTCCGCGAGGAACCGCCCGCACCTTCGCCTTCGACTCCTCGCTGAGATCGGCGAGGACCACGGCCACCGCCTGCACCACCGTTCCGGGCCAGGTCCTCGGCCGGTCCGTATCGAACTTCGACGGATCGTGGCCGCCGAGGCGTCGATCGGCCGCGGGGCGGGCGCAACCGGCGCGGAGGGCGCGGGCGGCGCGCCATCCTGCCCGCCAGCGCCGACGACGAGCCACCACAGCCAGACCGGTGCGAACGTCCTCATGTGCACCGCCCTCCGGAAGCGTCGGGCGGGCCGGTCCATCGCAGCATGGCGCGGGCATGGCCGGCAGCCGTGGGCTGACGGGCTGCGCCCGGGGGCTCAGCGCGCCTTCGCCGCGGCGCGGCGGAGCATCCCGGTCAGGAACTCGAGGTCGTGGAGCGCCTCGTCCGGGATCCGCCCGGCGGCCTTCCTCCGAAGCGAGCAAAGGACCGCGCCATCCGCGGCTTCGACGAGTCGCGCCGCGTCGAGCACGGGATCGCCCGCGAGGGACTCGGACGGGACGCGCCCGGCGGCGTCGGCCTCGGGCGTGACCGCGTCGGCGGGACGCCGGGTCAGCGTCTCCGCCGCCGTCTCCTCCTTCTCCGTGGCGAGCCGTGCCACGAATGGGCCGACCCACTTCTCCTCGCTCATGAGCAGCACGCAGCAGCGCACGCGGTCCGACGGGTCGAGCGTGAGCGCGTGTTCCGCCTCGATCGCGCGGGACGTCGGGTCCCGGGAACCTGGAGGATCGCCGGAACGTCGTTCGCGCCGTTCATCGAGAGGGAGTGGCAGCGGTTGAAGTGGCCCTGCCCGACGTCCTTCCTGCGGCAGCGGGCAGTCGCATCGGCGGCGAGCTGCCGGTCGGCGGCATCCTCGGCGTGCGACGCGGGCAGGCTGCCCCCGTCGTAGAGGACGTAGCGGTTCGACTTCAGGTCCCGCAGCGCCTCCCGCGGAAGAGGAAGGCAGGGGTCGCGGTCCGACTCGGCGAACGCCCGCAAGCGGTCCATCCCCGCAACCTCCGCCTTCCGCGCTCCGGCGTGACGCCGAACGGCATGTAGTGGTGGACCGCGTCCATCTCCTTCGTGAACCGTTCGCGCGCCGCCTGCGCATACCCGGCCGGCGCCGCCGGCAGGAGGCTCCACGCCGCCAGGAGGGTGGACAGCACTGCGACCGCGCGCCCCGTCGTCACCTCCTCCGCCACCAGACCCGATCCTCGCTCATCCGGACGAGTCAACGGCGGGATCCGGCTCGTGCGGGGCGTCCGCCTGGAACCGTGGGACCGGCGCACGGGCGCACTCCCGGCCGCGCCGCCCGCCGCGCCCCGGACCGAGCGCCCCGGAGACGGCGGCGGATGGCCGCGCGGGCCGCCACCTGCGCTGCGACCACCGGATCGCCGTCGAAGGGGGCGGCCCGCTGCTCTAGCTCGGCAAAGTCCTCGACCGGCCGCAGCGCGCGCTGGGAGCCGAAGAGCCGTCGGGCATTCACTCCCCGGAGCGACGGCGTGTCCCGTCGATGCCTGTACTGCTGCGGACGGATGTCGCCGACGAGATGCGCGGCCGAGTTCGTGTGCCCGTTCACGTGACCGTCGCAGCAGCTCACGCCGCGGCGATCGCGAGGGCCTTGCCTGTGCGCTCGTCCGGCATCCGTCGGAGAACGATCAACCGGACAGGTCGCGGCTCTCGCCGGCTCTCACTCCGCCCCCTTCGGATCCTGGAGGTAGCGGTAGAGGGTCGATCGCGTGATGCCGAGCGCGCGGGCCGCCGCCGCCCGGTTCCCGCGGGCGGCCGCCAGGGCCTGCCGGATCGCGAGGTGAGAACACTTCGGCTTGCGTCCGGGCCTCGGGCCGTCAGGAAGGGCGGCCGGAGGGTGGGTGATCGCCGGAGGGAGGTCGCCGACGTCCAGTACCGGGCCCTTCGACTTCACGGAAGCGTAGTGGATGGCGTTCTGCAGCTCCCGCACGTTGCCCGGCCACGGGTAGCGCATGAGCAGCTCGATGGCCTCGCTCGAGAGAGACCGGATCTCGCGGCGCGACTGGCTGGCGACCTGACGAAGGGTGTGCTCCGCAAGGAGAGGGATGTCCTCCGTGCGCTTCCGGAGCGGAGGCAGCTCGACCGGGATCACGCAGAGCCGGTAGAAGAGATCCTCGCGGAACTTCCCCGCCTTCACGAGCTGGAAGAGGTTTCGATTCGTGGCGCTGATGACGCGCACGTCGACTCTGATCGTCTGCTCGCCTCCGAGGCGCTCGAACGTCCCTTCCTGCAGCACGCGCAGGAGGCGGACCTGCATGGGGAGGCTGATCTCGCCCACCTCGTCGAGGAAGAGGATCCCGCCGTCGGCCAGCTCGAACCGCCCCTTCTTGTCGCGGACCGCTCCGCTGAATGCGCCGCGCACGTGTCCGAACAGCTCGCTCTCGAGCAGCGTCTCGGGCAGCGCGCCGCAGTTGACGGCGACGAACGGCCGGTCCCGGCGCGGCCCCTCGCTGTGGATGGCCAACGCCACGAGCTCCTTGCCCGTCCCGCTCTCGCCCTGGATCAGGACGGGGGCGTCCACCTGCGCGAGCTCCCGGATGGAGTCGAAGAGCTCCGCCATGACGCCGCTCCGACCGACGATCCCGGCGAACGACTCGTCCGCCGTCAGCTGCCGGCGCAGGTTCTTCAGCGCCTCCTCGGCCTGCCGCCGCGCCCGGAGCTGCCGGTCGCCCTGCAACCGCGCGGCGAGGATGGGCGCGACGTAGGCGGCGATCGCACTCATCAGCCGCAGGTCCCGCTCCACGTAGGGCAGCGCCCGGTTGGCGACGCACAGGAACCCGAGGAGCTCGGTCCCGTGCCGGATCGGCGAGCACACCGCGCGGTCGATCGGGATCTGGCCGGGCAGCGCATCGGGATCACCCTCGACGCAGAACGCCTGCGGCTCCGAAAGGACGCGCTTCAGGGCGCCCCGCCACCGTCCTGGAACCGGGATCGGGTGCTTCTCCGCCATCCTCCGCTTCAGGGACTCGTCCCGCGCCCCGGGATGGCTGAGCATGGCGCCCGACGCGTCGAGGTGGCCGAACAGTCCGCAGGGGCTGTCCGTGGCGTCGAGCACGACCTCGAGGGTCCGGCCAGGAGCCTTCTCGGCCGGAACGGTCAGGAAGACCTGGGCGATGCGGTTCCGGATCGCGAGCTCGTTCTCCGACGCCCGCAGCGCCTCCTCGGCCCGCAACCTCTCGGCCTCGATCCTCGCCCTGTAGATCGCGATCTCGATGCCGCTCTTCAGGTCTCGCGTCTCGAAAGGCTTCACGATGAAGCCGAATGGCTCGGTCGCTCCGGCCCGTGAGAGCGTCTCGTCGTCGGCGTGCGCGGTCAGGTACATCACCGGAGTCCGCGATCGCTTCCGGACGATCTCGGCCGTCTCGATGCCCGTGAGCCGCCCGGCCAGCGCGATGTCCATGAGGACCAGGTCCGGCCGGTGCCGGTCCACTTCCTCCAGCGCCTCCTCTCCGGAAGCGACGACCGCGCACACCTCGTATCCCAGCTGCCCGAGGCTCATCCGCAGGTCCTGGGCCACGATGCTCTCGTCTTCCACGATCACGATCCTGGCGGCGTTCATCTTGACGTCTCCACGTGTCGCGGCTGGTATGGGAACCGGATCAGGAACTCGGTCCCGCGGGACCGATCCAGATCGACCTTCCCTCGGAACCGGGACTCCGCGAGGGTGACGACGAGGCGCAGCCCCAGGCTCTCGGTCGCCCGGAAGTCAGGCTGCACCGGACACCCGGCGCCGTCGTCGCGCACGGCGAGTTCCACGAGGTCCCCGTCCATCCGGCGGAAGGAGACCTCGATCGCTCCCGAGCGGCCCTGGGGGAAGGCGCGCCCGAGCGCGTTCGAGAGGAGCCCGTTCAGCATCAGGCCGCAGGGGATGGCCGTGTCGGTGTCCATCGTCAGGTCGTCCCCGCGCGCATCCACCTTGATGCGCCCCTGCGTTCCGAGCGAGGCCCGGACGACGTCCGGCACGAGGCTGTCGACGTACTCGCCGAAGTCGGTGTTCGCCAGATCGCTCGAGCGATAGAGCTCCTCGTGGATGGGCGCCATGGACTGGATGCGCCCCCGGCTTTCCGCCAGCGCCTTCGGCGCCTCGGGTTCCCTGAGTACGCCGGACTGCAGGCGCAGGAGACTCGACACGACCTGGAGGGTGTTCTCGACTCGGTGGTACGGCTCGCGGAGCAGGACCTCCTTCTCGCGGAGCGACTTCCGGGTCCGCTCCTCCGCGACGCGGTGCTCGGTCACGTGGATGCCCCTGCCGATCTCGAACTCGACCTTTCCCTCCGCGTCGTGGACCGTCGTGTTCGCCCAGGCGATGCGTCGCCGGGGCCCGTCCTTCCCCACCCGGTAGTTCTCGAACTCGCCCGTCCATGCCCTGGTCCGCAGCTCCTCGAAGACGGCCCGGATGCACTCCGCGACGATGCGTTTCCCGTCGCGCCCCACGCACCCGCAGAGCGACTCGCCGAGTTCGAGCTTCCCCACCTTCCGGCCGACCTTCGGGTCGATGCCGCCGCGGGCGCCCGGCTCGTGCCGAGCATCGGACCGGCCCAGGAGGAAGTGGAAGAACACGTCGCGGTCGAGGGCTGAGCGCACCTCGTCGCACCGGCGCTGGACGACGGCCCGCAGGTCCACTTCGACGAGAAGATCGCTGATCGTCCGTGACGGCAGCCCGCGGCGGTCTCTCGAACGCCGCCGCCCCGTCGCGCCCGGCGCCCGCCGGACGCGGGTCACGCACGCGCCGGGGGAATTCGGCGACCGGGAGCGAGGGGCGAGCTTGCGCCTCGATGCGCCCATGGTCTCTTCCCCCCCGTGTCCGCGTTCCGCGGGTCCCGGCATTGGCGCGACCCGTTCCTCGGCACACGCCCCCCTCCCCGTTCGGCGAGCGCAGCACCTTCGCCCACGCGGCCGTCGCGCCAGGGACAGAGTGTCCCTCCGCGGGCGGGACCGGGCAAGCATCTCCTCCAGCGGGTCCGTGGAAAGCGCGGCGAGGGATCGATGTCACGCGGGCGTCCGGATGCGTGCGAAGAGGCGCGCGGGCCCGCGCGCGCCGCGAGTCCGAACGGCCGGCGCGGCGTCTCGCGCCGTTCCGGGCACGAGGCGGGCGGGATCGTGCCGGGGAGGAACGATGCGCGGCACCGGCGGGCCGGCGTTCGCGGCAGGCGGACCGGTCGCCCGCCCGCTCCGCTCCCCGGGAACGCCCCCCGAGAAAGCCGCGCCGGCAACACGGGCCGCCACTCCGGCGGCGAGACGCGCGACGGCTCGCATCGCCCCCGGCGTGCTCCGGAGACCGGACTCCGGCGCCGCGGTTGCGGGACACCGCGACCCAGTCACCCACCCCGGCCGCTGGAGAACGCGGCGCGCCGGAGCGCCGCTGCCGGGCGGCGTCGCTTCGGACGGACGTCACGGCGCCGGAGGCAGATCTTCCCCTTCGCCCGAGCGAGGGCGGCCATGGTCCACGAGAGCGTCACCGCGGCGATCCTGTTCGCCGACGTCTGCGGCAGCACCCGCCTCCACGGGGTCGTGGGCAACGCGGAGGCCCCGACCCTGATCGGCGAGACCCTCGCGCGGCTCACCGAGGTCACCGCGCGGCACCAGGGCAGCGGAATGGGAATCCGGCCGACATCCCCCGGGCAGCGTCCGTCGGCATGGACCTGCCCCCTCATCCCCCCAGCGCGAACACCTGTCCCGCGGACGCGCAGTGGACGGCACGCCCGGGGCGGGAATCGTTCCCCCGTCACCTCCCGGGCGGCTCCTCGGGCCTGCGCAATCGCTGCCCGGGCTGGCCCGCAGAACACCGAAACAGAGCCACCGCGGTCGCGGCGGGACCTGGGGTCGGAGGGCAGGTCGGGAACGGGCCCACTCTCACGCCGCCGGCGGGGCCCGGGCGCCGAAGGGGTCTTCCCGCGGGCGATCCGCGAGGTGCCGCACGATCCGGTCGATCACCGCCGCTCGGCGAGGAAGGAGACGACCGGCATGTTCGCGCCGTTCGCCGGGTGGACCAGGCAGTGATCCTCACGGCGCGGACCAGCATCGATCCGAACATCCCCCGGCCTCGAAGCGTCACGACAGTCCTTCTCGTCCTGCACAAGCCGCCACGGCTGCCGCCGGTTCGACCGCTCGCGGCATTCCGGCAGTCGCCGGGGCAGCCGGATGATCGCGGCATAGTGGGCGTTCGCGGGTGCGGCAGCCGTGGTTGCACACCCGGAGCGAAGACATGCCCGACACGCCGGAGATCGGGGGACAGGCCATCGAGCGTCGGGGATCTTCCCAAGCCAGCATGGGAGACTCCCCGGTATCGACACGGGCACGGTCAGACCATGCTCGCGCGGTGGATTCCGCCACGAACCACGTGGGCGATGGTCGCACGGACCGCGGCGGTTCTCCCGTCTGGCGGGCAGCGATCGACAGGTCGGGGTCGCGGCGCAGGAGCCCGATTTCCACCCGCGGCTCGGACTGCCAGGATGCCATGACAGCTTCAGGGGGCCATGCGAGATGGCCAGGCGCCGTGGCGACGCTGGCCAACCCGGCTGCAGGCCGCCACTGCACGAGGGCTTTCGAGCCCGAGGCGCAATCGACCCGGCGAGGGGGGCGGGGGTTGCGTGGACCCTGGACTTCTCGTCGATACGCCACCGACTTCGCCACGCCCAGCGAGGCCGAGACGGCGTTGCGCGGGGCCTGGCGGAGTTGAAGCGGTTCGACGACCTGACGGTCGGGCGGGAGTTGCGGATGACCCAGGTGAAGCCGGAATTCGACGACCTCTGCGCCCACCTCGGCCAGCCGGCGATGGACCCGGACGGACTGGTGGGGGCGTATACTGCCTGAAACGACGCGACCGGAACGGAGCAGCAACCATGAACACGCAGACCACCCCACCGGCCCTCTGCCCGACGGGCATTGCGGGCCTCGACGACGTGCTCGCAGGCGGCTTGCCCGCCGATTGTTTCTACCTCGTGCAGGGCGACCCCGGTGCGGGCAAGACCACGCTGGCGCTGCAATTCCTCCGCGAAGGGCTGCGCCGCGGCGAGCGCGTGTTCTACGTCACGCTCTCCGAAACGACCGCCGAACTGGACAAGGTCGCGCGCTCCCACGGCTGGACGCTCGAGGGCATCCCGTTGCTGGAACTCTCGGCCATCGAATCGCTGTTGCGCCCCGAAGCACAAACCACCGTCTTTCATCCGTCCGAGGTCGAACTCAACGCCGTTACCCGCCGCCTGCTCGACGAGGCGCGCCGGCACCAGCCGGCCCGCGTGGTCTTCGATTCGCTTTCGGAGTTCCGGTTGATGGCCGAGTCGCCGCTGCGCTACCGGCGCCAATTGCTCAGCCTGAAACAGGAGTTCGCCAGGTTCCACAGCACCGTGCTCGTGCTCGACGACCGGATGGACAACGCGGCCATCAGCAGCGACCCGCACATCCTCAGCCTCACCCACGGCGTGCTGGAACTCGAACAACTCTCGCCCGACTACGGCCGGTCCCGCCGCCGCCTGCGCGTGCTGAAGCTGCGAGGCGTGGGCTTCCGCGAAGGCTACCACGATTACGTCATCGAGACGGGCGGGCTGCGCGTGTTCCCGCGGCTGGTCGCCGCCGAACATCACACCCCCTTCCGGCGCGAACCGGTCGCCAGCGGCCGCGCCGAACTCGATGCGCTGCTGGGCGGCGGGCTGGACCGCGGCACGACTACGCTCATTCTCGGTCCGGCCGGCACCGGCAAGTCCACGCTCGCGCTCCAATACGCCGCGCAGTTGGCCAGCCACGGCGAACGCAGTACGGTGTTCGCCTTCGACGAGACCCGCGGCATCATCCTCGCCCGCGCCACGGCGCTCGGCCTGGACGTCGTCCCGCACGTCGAGCGCGGCCTGATCAGCATCCAGCAGTTGGACCCGGCGGAAGTTTCGCCGGGCGAGTTCGCGGGGCGCGTCGTGGCCGCCGTCGAGGCGGGCTGCAGACTGGTGGTCATCGACACGCTCAACGGCTATCTCAACGCGATGCCCGGCGAGAGATTCCTCAACATGCAGCTGCATGAGTTGGCCGCGTCCCTGAACCAGCAGGGCGTGCTGACCATCTTCATCCTCGCCCAGAACGGGCTGGTCGCCGCCCCGGAGACGCCGGTGGACCTGAGCTACCTGGCCGACACCGTGGTCAGCCTCCGCTATTTCGAGGCCGCCGGCGCGGTCCGACAGGCCATCTCCGTGATCAAGAAACGCAGCGGCCGCCACGAGCGGACGATCCGCGAGTTTGCGCTCGAGACCGACCGGGGCATCCGCATCGGCGCGCCCCTGAGCGAATTCCGCGGTGTGCTGACCGGCATCCCCGAGTTCCACGGCCGCCCCGGGCAGATGATGGAGCAAGGCGATGCCGGCCAGTAGCCCACACGACGAGCGCGTCCTGGTCCTCGCCCCCCTGGGGCGCGATGGTCCGGTCACGGCGGAACTGCTGTGCGAGCGCGGGCTGACCGCCGCGGTCTGCGGCGATGCTGCCGACGCCTCCCGGCAGATCGCCGACGGCGCGGGTGCGCTGGTGGTCGCCGAGGAAGCACTCGAGCACGCTGGAGTGTCCGTGCTGTTCGCCCAACTGCAAGCCCAGCCGCCGTGGTCGGAACTGCCGACGATCATCCTGACCCGCGGCGGCGAATCGCGCCTGGCCCGCCTCCTGGATCTCGCCGCCCAGGCCGCCGGCGGCGCTACGCTGCTGGAGCGTCCCCTCGCCGCGGCCACGTTGCTGCGCGCCCTCGAGGTCGCCCTGCGTTCCCGCCGCCGGCAGTACCAGGTGCGCGACCTGCTCGAACGGCAGCGCCAACAAGCCACCGCGCTGGAAGCCGCCCGCGCGGCGGCCATGGACCTCGTGGACGCCGCCGAGCGCTCGGCCGCCGCCCTGCGGGAAAGCGAGGCGCGGCTCCGGACACTCTACGCGTCCATGACGGAGGGACTGGCCATCCATGAGGTCGTGTACGACAACGGTCGGGCGGTGGATTACCTCATCACCGATGTGAACCCCGCATACGAGCGGATCACCGGCATCGCGCGGGCTGCCGCGGTGGGCCGGAAGGCCACCGAGCTGTATGGTTCGAACCAGGCGCCGTATCTCGATGTGTATGCCCGCGTCGCCGCGGGCGAGCCACCGGTGTCGTTCGAGAGCTACTTCCCGCCGATGCGGAGGCATTTCACGATCTCGGTCTTCTCGCCGGGGAAAGGGAGGTTCGCGACCGTCTTCTCCGACATCACCGCGCACAAAGAGGCCGAAGTGGCGGTGCAGGAGGAGCGGGACCGGCTGTCGGCGCTGGTGGCCAACATGCAGGACGAAGTGTGGTTTGCCGACGCGCAGAAGAGGTTCACACTGGCCAACCCGGCGGCACGGAATCGGTTCGGGCTGGCAGCGACCGGCATGCTGGATGTCGAGACACTGGCCGCGAATCTCGAAGTACTGCGTCCGGACGGCAGTCCGCGCCCCGTTGAGGAGTCCCCCCCGCTGCGCGCCCTGAAGGGCGAGGTCGTCAGCAACCAGGAAGAGATCATCCGCTCGCCGACCACCGGCGAGCTGCGCTACCGGCAGGTCAACGCCACGCCCGTCAGGAGCAAGGACGGCCGTATCATCGGCTCGGTCTCGGTCGTGCGCGACATCACCGACCGCAAGGCGGCAGAGGAGAAGTTGCGCGCGAGCGAGGAGCGCCTGCAGGAGGCACTGCGCATCAGCCGCTCCTTCGCGTTCGAGTGGGATACCGCGAGCGACCGCGTCACTCGCTCGCTCAGTTGCGCAGCGCTGCTCGGACTGGAAGGAGAGGCGGCCACGACCGACACCGGCCGCAGCTTCTTCCAGCGCGTCCATCCCGACGACCGTGAGCGGTTCGTCTCCACCGTCACCCGGCTCCGGCCGGACGCTGATCGCTATGAAATCCAGTATCGCCTCGTGAACCCACACGCTGGCGTCACGGTGCTGGAGGAGAGCGGGCGAGGCTACTTCGACGCTGCGGGCAGACTCTGGCGCCTCATCGGCATCACCACCGACGTGACCGCCCGAGTGAATGCCGAAGAGGCCTTGCACACGACCGAGGAACTGAACCGCCGCACGTTGCAGGCGCTGCCGGCGCACATCGCCGTGCTCGACCGCGAAGGCCGCATCATGGCCACCAATCAGGCGTGGGCGGCGTTTGCGGCGCAGAACCAAGCCGCTGGCCATCCTACGGTCACGGTCGGCGCCAACTACCTGGAAGTCTGCCGCCGCGCTGCTGCCGAACAGGAAGAGTCTGCCGTCGAGGCACTGACGGGACTTGCAGCAGTCCTGGCCGGCCGGCAGGCGCAGTTCACGATGGAGTATCCCTGCCACGGCCCGCAAGAGCAGCGATGGTTCTACCTGACCGTCGTCCCGCTGGGCGCACCAGGCCAGGGTGGCGCGGTCGTGACGCACTTGAACATCACGGAACGGAAGCTGGCCGAGGCGGAGCTGCGGCAAAGCCAGCTGGATCTGGCTCGCGCCCAAGCCGTCGGGCAGATCGGCAGCTGGCGGCTGGACACCCGGCAGAACGTGCTGACGTGGTCGGACGAGAACCACCGTATCTTCGGCGTACCCCGGGGGACGCCGCTGACCTACGAGACGTTCCTGGCGATCGTCCATCCTGACGACCGCCTGTACGTGGACACGCAGTGGAAGGCGGGGCTGCGCGGCGAGCCATATGACATCGAGCACCGCCTCGTGGTGGACGGGGAGGTGAAATGGGTCCGCGAGACGGCGGATCTCGAATTCGACGCGGCTGGTGCATTGCTGGGTGGCTTCGGGATCACCCAGGACATCACCGCCCGCAAGCGGGTGGAAGAGCAATTGCGCGAAGCCAACGAGCGATTCGAACTTGTGCTGGCCGGTGCGGGTGGGGCGATCTGGGATTGGGATGTGTCCCATCACCGCGTCCTGTTCTCCTCTCGCTGGAAGTCCATGCGCGGCTTCACCGACTGCGAGGTCAGCGACGCGGAGGAGGAATGGAGCCGAGGCATCCATCCCGAGGACGCACCGCGGGTGATGGCCGCGGTCCAGGCGCACTTCGAGGGCAAGACCCCGATATTCGCGGCGGAATACCGGATCTGCCGCAAGGATGGTTCCTGGCTCTGGATCGCGGGTCGCGGCCTGGCGCGGCGCGACGCGAACGGACGCGTGGTCCGCATGGCGGGCTCGGAGGTGGAGATCACCGAACGCAAGCAAGCCGAGCAGGCGCTGCGCGAGAGCGAGTCGTTTCACCGGCAGACGCTGGAGTGCATCCCGGGCATGGTGTTCACCACCCGACCGGACGGTTACTGCGACTTTCAAAGCCAGCCGTGGGTGGACTTCACGGGCGTACCGATGGTCGAACACTTTGGCGACGGTTGGAACAAACTGCTGCACCCCGAGGATCGCCCGCGGGCATTCGCCGCCTGGCAGGATGCGGTCGCAGGTCGCGCGCCCTACGACCTGGAGTACCGCGTGCGCCGGCACGACGGCGAGTATGAGTGGTTCAAGGTGCGCGCGCGCCCCATCCGTGGCCAATCCGGCCAGATCGTGCGCTGGTTCGGCACCGCCCTGAACATCGACGACCTGGTCAAGGCCAGGTCCGCGTTGGAACGGAGCGAGCGGTTGTACCGTGCCATTGGCGAGAGCATCGACTACGGCATCTGGGTCTGCGATCCGGACGGCCGCAACACGTACGCCAGCGAGTCATTCCTCAAGCTGGTCGGGCTGAGCCAGGAGCAATGCTCCAACTTCGGCTGGGGCGAAGTGCTCCATCCCGACGACGCCGAACGCACGATTGCGGCCTGGAAGGAATGCGTGGCCAAGGGCGGGCTCTGGGACATCGAGCACCGGTTCCGCGGGGTGGATGGCCAGTGGCACCCGATCCTGGCGCGGGGCGTGCCGGTGCGAGGCGCGGATGGGCGGATCCTCTGCTGGGCGGGCATCAACCTGGACATCAGCCGGCTGAAGCGCACCGAGGAGGAACTGCGGGCCTCCCTGGGCGAGAAAGTCGTGCTGCTCAAGGAGATCCACCACCGAGTGAAGAACAACCTCCAGGTCGTCTCCAGCCTGATCAACCTGCAGGCGGAGACCATGGAGCACCCGGAGTCGCTGGAATCGCTCAATGACCTGCGCGGCCGCGTTCGCTCCATGGCGCTGGTGCACGAGAAGCTCTATGAGTGTGGAAGCCTGGCGCGTCTGAACATCGCGGACTACGCATCGAGTCTTCTACACTCCCTCAGGCATTCCCAAGGTAACGCGGCCGCCCGGGTGGACCTGCGGCTCTGCCTCCAGCGAGTCGAGCTGCCCATGCAGGTGGCCGTGCCCTGCGGGCTCATTCTCAACGAACTCGCCTCCAATGCCCTCAAGCACGCGTTCGCGGGCCGGTCCCGGGGTGAGCTGGCGGTGAGCCTGGCCCCCGAGGGCTCCGGGCGGGTTGTCCTCCGGGTGCGGGATGACGGCGTCGGCCTGCGCCCCGGACTCGACTGGCGCCAGTCCCCCGCACTGGGCCTGAAGCTGGTGCTGATGCTGACGCGGCAGATCCACGGCGAGATCGAGGCGAAGTCCGGCGACATCCCCGGAACCGAGTTCGTGGTCACCTTCCCATTGCCCCCGTAGGCATGATGCATCACGAACCCCGGCACAGGCCGACCCGGCAAAGGGGGGGGTAACGCTCGCTCTGTAACTTCCCTCCGGAGGAGGGAGGACACCGGGCGGCGCCGGGGGGGGACCGAGGAAACGGCGGGCCGCTGCCGATCTCCCGGGCAGGTCGCCAGACCAGCCGAGGAAGGCGACATGGCCCGCCAGCAAGGCTCTGCCACACCCGATCACCCGTCCACCTTCGAGACCAACCTGCGGGTCCTCGACGGCCGCGGACTCGAAGCCATGGGCGAAGCCATCCGCGTCCTCGGCAGCGAAGCGACGAGGCTCGATCGCCAGCAGTCCCTCCGCGCCGCGCCCCACCAGCGCACCGAGACCCCTCGCGGACACGCCACCGGCTTCAAGCCCGAGACACTGGCCACTCGGCGCCATCACCCTCGACATCCCCCGGGTCCACCAGCCGGTGGACGGCGAGCGCTCCTACCGTTCCGCCCTCGAGCTCGCCGTGGCCAGAATGCACGTGCCGGGCGTCGGCACCCGCAAGGTCGCCGCCATCGTGGAGCAGCTCTGACCGGATGACGTCGACGGCGCGGAACACGCCGGGGTGCTCCGCGAAGAGCCGGCGGAGATCGCCGCCGGCGCGGGAACCGGCCTCGCGCCCGCCGCCGGCGACGCTGCCTCCTCCCGCAGCTCCTTCCGCCGTGCCTCGATCCGAGACCTCAGCGACCGCCCCCCGTCATGCGCGCTCTTCCTGGCCGCCCCGCCGCAACCGCCTCCGCTCGCAGCCCGCTCGTGACGCCGTCTCCTCGTCCGCAGCCACCGCTCGTCCCGCCGCAGCCCCCCGACCGCATCCTCGCAGAACGACCCGGGCTCCACGGTCGCCGACCCGAAGTGTCCGCACAGCGGGCTGTCGAGCCCCTTGTCCTCCGTCACCGGCACGCCGAGCCTCGTCTCACTCGCTCCCTTCGACGCCCCGGCACCCCCGGCCGCGCCGGCGGCGACGCGCGCAGCGCGGACAGACGTCCGCGCCGCCCGGCCCCTGATGCACCGGCCCGCCTCCGATCCGGAGGGCCTTCCCGGCGACGAGGGCCTCGGCGATGGTCCGCCGGGCGGCGGCGAGGATGCGGCTCACCGTGGGCCGCGAGACACCCATTCGCTCCGCGACGACCTCCTGGTACAGACCTTCGAGGTCGGCCAGACGCACGGCCTCGAACTCGTCCAGGGACAGCGTCACGGACTCGAGCCGGCCGGCCGGCACGCCGGCGGGCTTGAAGAGCGCGACCGGCGGGGACCCTTCGACACTCCGACAGCACGGGGGTCGAGGCATGGCTCCATTATGCACGTATGTGCATTATATGGCCAGCCGAATCCGTGCCTCCCGGGCGGCTCTCAGCGCAGCGCGGCCAGCAGCGCGTGGCGACCGGAGGTGCCGTCACGGCGGTGCGAGAAGAAGTCCGGGGAGCAGACCGTGCAGCGGTACGCCGAGCGGTCGAGGGGCAGGCCGAGCGCCGCCTCCACCGCGGCCGGCAGGTCGAGGCGAGGCTTCCCCGGCCCCCGCCGCACCGCCGCCGCCGGGAAGAGGCGCGCCACCTCCTCCCCCACCTCGTAGCAGCAGGGGCCCGCGCAGGGGCCGAGCCACGCCCGGACGCGGGTCGGGTCCGCCGCGCCCAGCGCCGCCCGCCCCGCCGTCAGCACGCCGGCGACGATCCCCTTCCAGCCGGCGTGGAGGACCGCGATCGCCTCCCCCTCCGGGTCGTGGAGGAGCACCAGGGGGCAGTCCGCGCCGCGCGCGACGAGAGCCACCCCGGGCTCCCGCGTCACGAGGCCGTCCGCGCCGGCGAGCGGTCCCCCGCCCCGGTCCGCGCGCGTCGCCTCCCGCACCACCGCCCCGTGGACCTGTTCGGCCAGGACGGCGTCCGCCGCGGACAGCCCGAGCGGTGCGAAGGCCGCGACGAGGTGCGGGGCTCCCCCGGCGAAGGCCGCCGACGAGAAGTCCCCGTCGGCACGCGAGGTGAAACGGTGGACGAGGCGCACCGCCGATGCCGGCCTAGTTCAGGCAGTACTCGACGATCTTCGAGAGCTCGTCCCGCATCTCCGTGCGCGGGATGATGCGGTCCACGAACCCCTTCTCGAGCAGGAACTCCGCCCGCTGGAAGCCCTCGGGCAGGTCCGTGCGGAGGGTGTTCTGGATGACGCGCGGGCCGGCGAAGCCGATGAGCGCCTTCGGCTCGGCGACGATGATGTCGCCCAGCGCGGCGAAGGAGGCCGTCACGCCCCCCGTCGTGGGGTCGGTGAGGACCGAGATGTAGGGGGACCGCGGGATCCTCTTCAGGCGGGCGATGGCCGCGCTCGTCTTGGCCATCTGCATGAGCGACAGCGCGCCCTCCTGCATCCGGGCCCCGCCCGAGGACGACACGAGGATGAGCGGCAGCTGCTCCTCCGCCGCCCGCTCCACCGCCGCCGTGATGCGCTCGCCGACGACCTGCCCCATGGAGCCGCCGAAGAACCCGAACTCCAGGGCCCCGAACACGACCCGGATGCCCTTCAGGGTGCCGGTGCCCACGAGGGCCGCCTCGCTGCGGCCGGTCTTCCGGGTCGCCTGCGCGATCTTGTTGTCGTAGGAATCCCGGTCCGCGAAGCCGAGCACGTCCTTCGGCAGGACCTCCTCGGCGAAGGGGGCGAAGGAGCCCGGATCGAGGGTGATCTCGACGCGGCGGGCGGAGGAGATCTTCTCGTGGTGGTCGCACTCGGGGCAGACCCCGAGCCGCTCCTCCACCTGCTTCGTGTAGACCATCTTCTCGCAGGCTTTGCACTTCGTCCAAAGCCCGCTCGGCATGTCCTTCTTCTTGCGGAACGGAAGACCCATGCTTCCTGCTCCTTCCCTGAGTTCCTGAAAGGATACCCGAACCGCTCCCCCGCCGCTATTCCGGGGGGAGGGCCCCCTCGGCCCGCGCCCGGAGGTCCCGGAGGGCCGCCGAGGGGTCCGGGGCGCCGTAGATCGCGTTCCCCGCCACGAGAACGTTGCAGCCCGCGGCCACGCAGCGCGAGACCGTCGCGGCGTCGATCCCCCCGTCCATCTCGAGGTCGCCCGCGAACCCGTGCTCCTCGCGGAGCGCCCGGGTCTTCGCCAGGACCTCGCCCATGAACGCCTGGCCGGCGAAACCCGGCATGACGCTCATGACGAGCACGAAGTCCACGAGCGGCAGGTGGTCGCGGATCGCCGCGAGCGGCGTGTCCGGCCGGATCGTGATGCCGGGGCGGGCCCCGAGGCGGCGGATCCGCTCCGCGGTCTCCGGACCGCCCTCCCGGCTCTCCACGTGGTAGGTGAGGATCGAGGCCCCCGCCTTCACGAACGCCTCGGCGTATCGGGCGGGCTCCTCGATCATCAGGTGGACGTCCAGCGGCACCCGCGCCACCCGCCGGATCGCCTTCACGACGAAGGGGCCGATCGTCAGGTTTCCCACGAAGTGGCCGTCCATGACGTCCACGTGCAGCAGGTCCGCGCCCGCGTCCTCCACGAGGCGGACCTGCTCCGCGAGGCGGGCGAAGTCGGCCGACAGCAGGCTCGGGGCGATGAGGAGGCGACGACTCAACGCGCGGGGCCCTGCCGCAGCGCGGCCACCCCGGGCAGGTCGTCCCCGCCGAGGAACTCCAGCGAGGCGCCCCCGCCCGTGGAGACGTGGCCGACCTTCCTCGCCACGCCCATCTCCTCCACCGCCGCCACCGTGTCCCCGCCGCCGACGACCCGCGGGGTGTCGGCCGGGAGGGTCGCCACCGCGTTGGCCACGGCACGCGTGCCGCCGGCGAAAGCGGGCGTCTCGAAGACGCCCATCGGGCCATTCCAGATCACCGAGCCCGCGCCGGCGATGGCCGCCGCGAAAGCCCTCTCGGTCTCCGGGCCGATGTCGAGGCCCAGGAGGCCCGCGGGAACCGCACCCGCGCAGGTCTGCTCGACCGCGGTGGCCTCCACCGACGCCGCGCACCGGTGGTCCACCGGCAGGAGGATCCGCGAGCCCTTCTGCGCGGCCTCGGCGAGGAGCGCCTTCGCCGTGTCGGCGACCTCCGCCTCGAAGCGGGAGCCGCCGATGTCGGCGCCCTGCACCTTGAGGAAGGTGTAGGCCATGCCGCCGCCGATGACGATCCGCTTCGCGCGCCCGAGGAAGTTCCGGATGAGCGGGATCTTGTCGGCGACCTTCGCCCCGCCGAGGATCAGCACGAGCGGGTCGGCGGGCTCGTCGCGCACCTTCGCCAGGGCCGCCAGCTCCTCCTCCATCAGCCGACCCGCGGCGCCGGGCAGCAGTCCGGCCAGCGCCGCCACGGAGGCGTGGGCGCGGTGCGCCGCACCGAACGCGTCGTTGACGTAGACGTCGCCGAGCTCGGCGAGGCCCTGCGCCAGCGCCGGGTCGTTCTTCTCCTCGCCCTTGTGGTAGCGGAGGTTCTCGAGGAGGGCGACTTCGCCCTCACGCAGCCCGTCCACAGCGGCCGCCACCTCGGGGCCGACGCAGTCCGGCAGGAACTTGACCGGCCGCCCCAGGAGTTCGGCGAGCCGCACGGCCACCGGCGCGAGCGACGCGCCGGGGTCCCGCGTGCCCTTCGGGCGCCCGAGGTGGCTCATGATGACGAGGCGCGCGCCCTTCCCGAGGAGTTCCAGCACCGTGGGCAGAGAGCGCGTGATCCGGGTGTCGTCCGTGACCTTCCCCCCCTCGAGGGGGACGTTGTAGTCCACACGCAGAAGGACGCGCTTCCCCCGGAGGCTCCCGAGGCTCTCGATGGTCGGCATGCCGTAGGCCATGTCGTGTCTCCCGGCTTCCTAGAGGGCGGCGGCCTTCGCCATGAGGTCCACGACGCGGAGCGAATAGGCCCACTCGTTGTCGTACCAGGCGATGAGCTTCACCAGACGCGGCCCCATCGCCATGCAGGTCGTGGCGTCCACGATGCAGGAGTACGGGTCGCCGACGACGTCCTGTGACACGATCGGGTCGTCCGTGACGCGCAGGATGCCCTTCATCGGGCCCGAGGCGGCCTCGCGGAGCTTCCCGAGGATCTCGTCGAGCGTCGCGTCGCGGGAGAGGACCGCCACGAGGTCCACCACGGAGCCGTCCTGCACCGGGACGCGGAGCGCCATCCCGTCCATCTTCCCGGCGAGGGAGGGGATGACCTTGCCGACGGCGCGGGCGGCGCCGGTCGTCGTGGGGATGATGTTCGCCGCCGCGGAGCGGGCCCGGCGCAGGTCCTTGTGGACGGCATCGATGATCCGCTGGTCGTTCGTGTAGGCGTGGACCGTGGTCATGAGGCCGCGCTCGATGCCGAACGCCTCGTGGACGACCTTCGCCAGCGGCGCGAGGCAGTTCGTCGTGCAGGAGGCGTTGGAGAGGATCCGGTGCTCGGGCTTCAGGACGTTCTCGTTCACGCCCATGACCACGAGCGCGTCGACCTCGTCCTTCGGCGGCACCGTCAGGACGACCTTCTTCGCCCCCGCCGTGACGTGCTCGGAGACCTGAGACTTCTTCCGGAACACCCCGGTGGACTCGACCACGAAGTCGATGCCGTGCTTCGCCCAGGGGAGCTTGCCGATCTCCTTCTCCGCGAGGACGAGGATCTCCTTGCCGTTGACGACGATCCGGCCTTCCCTCGCCGACACCTCACCCTTGAAGCGGCCGTGCACGGAGTCGTACTTCAGCAGGATCGCCAGCGACTCGGCGTCCGAGAGGTCGTTGACCGCCACCGTCTCGAAACGGGGGTCGTTGACCAGCGCCCGGTAGACGAGCCGGCCGATGCGCCCGAAACCGTTGATCGCCACACGAATTGCCATAGGGTGGGGCCTCCACGCTTAAAATGGTAATCGAAAAGGCTTTACAGACGGGAAGACCTGCGATTCTACTGTTCCCCATGGACGCGACCAACGCATTTCCCGGAGAGCACGGCGCCCCCCTGCCCGTGGGTGAGGCGTTCGCCGCACTGGTCCGGAACGAGACGGGACACGACCCCCGTGACGGCGCGGTCCTCGCTCTCTCGGGCGGCCCCGACTCCACGGCGCTCCTCGACCTGTGGCTGTCGGTCCCCGGCGCCCGGGAGCGCGCCGTGGCGGCGCACCTCGACCACGGCATCCGCCCGGAGTCGCCGGAGGACGCGCTCTTCGTCGCGGCCCAGGCCCGCGACGCCGGCATCGCCTTCGTCACCCGGCGCGTGGAGGTGCCCGCCCTCGCCAGACCCGGGGCCGGCGGCATCGAGGCCGTCGCCCGCAGGGAGCGCCTCCGCTTCCTGCACGCGGTCGCCGCGGACCGCGGCCTCCCTGCCGTCGCCACCGCTCACCACCTGGACGACCAGGCCGAGACCGTCCTGCTGCGGATCCTGCGGGGCGCCGGAACCGCCGGCCTGGCGGGGATCGAGCCCGTCCGCCCCATCGAACCCGGGGCCGCGGTGGTCCTGCTCCGCCCCCTCCTCACGCGCACCCGCGCCGATCTCGTCGCTCACCTGTCCGCGCGCGGCCTCCCCTTCCTGACCGACCGGACGAACGAGGACGGCTCCAACCTGCGCTCGCGCCTCCGCGGCCTCCTCCTCCCCCTGCTCGCCCCGGCCGGGCCCGACCTCGCCCGCCGCCTCGCCACGCTCTCCGCCGGTGCCCGGGCGCTCCGACAGGTCTGGAGGAGCCAGCCCCCTTCCGCCGCCCGGCCGGCCCTCCTGCGGGAAGCGCTGCGGGCCCTCTCCCCGGGCCTCGACCGGCGGGCGATCGAGCGCCTCGCGCGGATCCTCGACGCCGGCGAGGGCAGTACCGAACTCCCCGGGCGCATCCGCGTGCGGTGTGCGTCCGGGGCCCTGTCGCCCGGCGACGAGGGCGACACGGGCGGGCCCACCGAGTGTCTGCTCGCCTGTCCCGGCGAGGTCCGACTGGGGGCCCTCGTCCTGCGCGCCCGGCGCGACGACCGCGCCATGCCCGGCGGGGGCCCCGGGCGCGAGGTCATCGATGCCGGGGCCGCTCCGCCACCCTACCTCGTGCGGGCGGTCCGCCCCGGCGACCGCTTCCGTCCCCTCGGCCAGTCCGCGGAGACGACGGTCCTGCGCTTCCTCATGGGGCAGGGCGTGCCCCGGACGTCCCGGAGGGAGACTCTCGTCGCGCTGTCCCAGGGGCGAGTCGTGTGGGTCGTGGGCCGGCGCATCGCCGAGGCCGCGCGGATCACGCCGGAGACCGGAGAGCGCGTCGTCCTGACCGCGGACGACGGTTCCTGAGCGCTACTTCTTCGGCGGGTCCTCGCCGGCATCGTCCATCTCGTCCTTCACGCCCTTCAGGCCCCCCTTGAACTCGCGGATGCCCTGACCCAGAGAGCGGGCGATCTTCGGCAGGCGCGTGCCGAACAGGAGAAGGGCGATCACGAGCAGGATGATGAGTTCGGTGTGGCCGATGAACGCGACGATGGCGGGCATGGTGCGCCTCCCTCGCCTACTCTAAGAGCGCGGGCGCCGCGAGGAGAGGGAAAACCCGCTCCCCGCGGCGCCCGTGGTCCCGACCGGGGGTCTCCGCTAGGGCAGCCGCGTCCCGACGGCCATGAGGAGGCCCTTGTCGGTGACGAGGTACACCATGCTGTCGAGGTTGTTCGGGAGGAACTTCACCGTCTTCGGGAAGGCGACGCTGCGGAGGATCTCGCCGTTCACCGTCGACACCGCGTGGACCACGCCGTCTCCGGTGCGCAGGTAGACGACATCACCGCGGCGGACGACGAACTCGCCGTCCACCGGGACCGCCCACAGCTGCTTGCCTTCGGCGCGCGACACGGCGTGGAAGCCCTGCGGGTTCACGAAGTACACCTGGTCTCCCGCGGCCCACGCCCGCCGGAGCACACGCCCGCCGGCGTAGCAGACCCACGCGGTCGCGCCGGTGACCCGGTCCAGCGCCCAGAGCTCGCCATAGTCGGTGCCGATGAAGATCAGATCGTCCTCGACCGCCATCTCGACCGTGACGCCGCCATGCACGCCCACCGACCACGCCGGAACCGGCGCCGTCGCGGCGGCGCTCTCCGCCGGGAAGGCGAACACGCCGCCCCGGTCCGTCACCGCGTACAGGAAGTCGCGCGTGGCGGCCGCGTGCACCACCGGGCTGCCGGTCACGGAACCCCGCGTCGAGAGCCCCCAGCCGAGCAGGCCCGTCGCCAGGTTCATGGTCAGGAGCGTCTGGTTGCCTTCCGCCGCCGACAGCGCGGGGAAGTACGCCGTGGAGTCGGACAGCGCCGGCGCGGCGGACGGTACGAAGCGCACCGCGTGGGCGTGCATCGGGTTGCCGTGCGCCCGCTCCACCTCGTACAGGTAGCCGCCGCTGACGAGGCCCACGGACACGGGCCCCACCGCCGGCGGGTAGTCCACCCGGCCCGGCAGGTCGGCGTAGTACCACCGGGCGCCGAGGTCGCCCCGGTTGAGCGACGTGAAGCGTCCATAGTTGTCCTGGATCAGCAGTTCCTTCTCGAACAGCCAGGCGTCCTGGACGCTGGTCGCCCGGTCCGTGGCGAGGTCGTGCGGATAGACCCTGCCGTCCGGGACGAGTTCGAGGACCTGCGCGGTCAGCACCACCTCCGCCTGGCCCCGGTCCACCGACTGGCAGCCGAAGAACGGGAGCGCGAGGACCGCGAGGACAAGGAAGGGGAAACCCGCGAATCGCGACGGCGAACCCATCCGATGCCTCCTTGGTCGGACCCCGGAATCAGGGCCCGGAACGGCTCTGCGGATATGCCCTCTCGAGAGTCGGGAGAAGCATAAATGCGCCATTTCCAACCGTCAAGGAAGAACCACGCCCCCCGCCACGGGGCCGGAACGGGCCTTTTTGGTTGGCCGGGGCCCGACGCCCCTGCTAGCATCCGCGCTTTCCCGACCGGGCCTGCGGCTCCCACCATGGCACCCATCGATCCGCCGGCGATCCCGCCCCTGCTCCTCACCCGTGTCGGCGAGGTCCGCGCGCGCATCGCGGCTGCCGCGCGGCGCGTCGGCCGGGACCCCGCGGAGGTCACCCTGGTGGCGGTCACCAAGACCGTGTCCCCCGCCCTCGCCCGCCTGCTGCCCGCGGCCGGGGTCGCGGACGCGGGCGAGAACCGGGTGCAGGAGGCCGAGCGCAAGACGGTCCCGCCGGTCCCCGGACTCCGCTGGCACCTCGTCGGGCACCTCCAGACGAACAAGGCCCGCCGCGCGGTGGAGATGTTCGCCCTCCTGCACTCGGTGGATTCCGCACGCCTCGTCGAGGCGCTCGACCGCTGCGGCGGACAACGCGGGGTCCCCGTCGATGTCCTGCTGCAGGTGAACATCAGCGCGGAGGACCAGAAGTCCGGGGTCGGCCCGGAGGACCTCCCCCGCCTCCTCGGCGCCGCCGCCGCCGCGGAGCACGTGCGCGTCCACGGCCTCATGGGCATGGGCCCGCTCACGGGAGACCCGGAGGCGTGCCGGCCACTTTTTCGCCAGTTGCGCGTCCTTCGCGAGCGCGCGAACGCGGAAGGGTGGTATCCTCGGCCTCTGACCATGCTGTCGATGGGGATGACGAACGACTTCGAGGTCGCCGTGGAGGAGGGTGCGACGCTGGTGAGGATCGGCACCGCCCTGTTCCGCGGCGTTCCCGATCCCGGTTTGCCGGGCGCAGAGACTGCCGGAGCCTGAATGCCGATCATCGTGGTGGAGCGCGGAGACGACAAGGGCAAGAGCCTCACGCTCGAGGCGGGCCGGACGTACGTGTTCGGCCGGGACCCGAAAGCCACGGATTTCGTGCTGAGCGACACGATGGCCTCGCGCCGGCACTTCTCGCTCGAGGTCGTGGGCGGTGCCATCCGCATCCGCGACATGGAGTCCACGAACGGCACCTTCCTCAACGACGAGCGCATCGACGAGGCCGAGGTCAAGGTCGGCGACAAGATCCAGGTCGGCGGGACGATCTTCTCCTGCCTGTCCGACCAGCGTGAGGAGACGGCCCAGGGCCTCATCGGCAAGTCCATCGGCGGCTACCAGATCCTCGAGCGGATCGGACGCGGCGGGATGGGCACGGTCTACAAGGCGACCCAGTTGAGCCTCAACCGGACCGTCGCCTTCAAGGTCCTGTCGTCCCGCCTCCTGAAGGACGACAAGTTCATCGTGAAGTTCAAGTCCGAGGCGCAGGCCGCGGGCAACCTGAACCACCCCAACATCGTGCAGGTGTACGACGTCGGGACCGACCGCAACCTGCACTTCTTCTCGATGGAGTTCATGGACGGCGGCTCCATCCAGGACAAGATCGGCAAGGACGGCAAGCTGACGTTCGAGGAAGCCCTCGACGTCTTCATCCAGGCCACGCGGGCGCTGATCTTCGCCGAGAAGAACGGGATCGTCCACCGCGACGTGAAACCCGACAACCTGATGTACACCGGCGACGGCCAGGTGAAGCTCCTCGACCTCGGGCTCGCGCGGCGGGTCGGGGAGGAGACGGCGGTGGAGGGCGAGGGCATCTTCGGCACGCCCCACTTCATCAGCCCCGAGCAGGCCCAGGGCAAGCCCGTCGACCAGCGCGCCGACCTGTACTCGCTGGGGGCCACGATCTACCGACTCCTCGCCGGGCGTACGCCGTTCGACGGCGCCAACGTCCGGGAGATCGTCCAGAAGCAGATCAACGCCGAGCCGGTCCCCCTGCGCAAGCTCGCGCCCGACATCCCCGAGGAGCTCGCGGCGGTCATCGGGAAGCTCATGAAGAAGAACCCCGACGAGCGCTATGCCTCCGCCGCGGCGCTCCTCGAGGACCTCGAGAAGATCCGCCTCCGCTACCACCTGAAGGTCCATGGAGTCGGTGGCGGCGGGAAGGGCGTGTTCGTCGCCCTGGCGCTCGCCGTCGCGGCGGTGGCCGGGGTGGCGGTGTTCGCGCTGACCCGCGACGACAACGATCGCCCCCTGCCGCCGGGCCCCGTGGGCACGGCGGGTCTCGTTCCCGCGACCGGAACGCAGCAGCCGGAAGTCATCATCCAGAAGGACCGCGAGTCCCTGGCCATGGCCGCCTTCTTCCAGATCAAGGCGGACGACGCCGCGCTCGGCGATCCCGCGAAGACCTGGCAGACCAGGTCCGCGGAGTGGAAGGCCCTCCTCGGCCGGTACCGCGGCGTCGCGAAGGAGTACTCCGACACCGAGCACGGCGGCCAGGCCGGCCGCCGGGCGGACGACATCGAGGGGATCCTGCGCGCGGCGGAGGAGACGGCCCGCTCGGAACTCGGCGCCGCGCAGGCCGCGTGGCAGAGCCTCAACAACAACGTCACCAACGCCCTCACCGACGAGAAGTACGTCGCGGCGCTGGAGATACTGAAGAAGGCCGCCGCCGACCCCCAGGTCCGCGCCGCCCGCTCCCTGCTGCCGGAGTCCGGCAAGGCCATCGATGCCTGGCTCGGCAACGGTCCGGGGTCCGTGACCGCACGTTTCGCGGAGTCGTTCGGCAAGGCCAGGGCGAGCGTGGAGGAGTTCCGCAAGGCCGGCGACTTCGCGGGCGCCGTCGCCACGCTCCGCAGTTTCCTCGCCCGGGCCGGGGCCACGCCGGAATCGCCCTTCGCCGCTGCCGTGTCGGAGGCCGGCGAACTCGCGGGGCAGCTCGCCGACGAGCTGAAGGGCCTCCTCGAGGACCGTCTGCAGGGCGACTCCGCGCGTTACTTCAGCGCATCCCGCGAGATCCGCCACTACGCCGAGGAGGAAGCCGCGTTCCCCGGCGGGAACCCCGTGTTCGACTACCGCTTCGAGGAGGCCGCCGACCGTCTCGGGGCGCTCCTCGCCGACGGCGGGCTCACGACGTCCGTGTATCGGCAGAAGGCCGAGGCGCGCATCCGGGGGCTCCGCGCGGCGGCGGCCCTGCTCGACGCGTTCGTGACGCGGATCAACGAAAAGCGGCTCGCCACGGAGGCGCTCGACTTCCCCGCCGACGTGGCCGGCGGCCCGGGCGTGACGGTCGAGATCAACCACGACAAGCAGCCGGTGGCCACGAGGGTCGGACTCGAGGTGACGAAGAAGCTGAAGGTCGCCGGCGGCGTGGCGGTGTCCGCGGAGGTCGTGCACTGGAGCCGGTTCAGCCCCACGCAGTTGTGGCAGGCCGCCCTCCTCGCCGGCAAGCGGTGGGAGATGAGCCCCACGGAGCATGCCGCGGCCGCCTGCTTCCTCGCCGAGACCGGCGTCCTCGTCGGCCTGCGCGAGGAGATCGCGGCGGCCGGGGAGGCCCTGGACGAGCCCGCCCGGGCGCGACTGCACGCGGAGGCGTCGGCGATGGAGGCCTACCGCGCCCTTCTCGATGCCCGGGGCGACCAGCCTCCCGAGCAGTGGCAGGTGCTGGCGGCGCAGTTCGTGGGCGAGCACGCGGCCACGGACTTCTTCATCCTCGTCTACGGCTTCCCCGAGGCCGGCGAGCGCTCGCTCCTTCCGGCGGCGGTGCGCGATGCCTGGATCGAAGGGGAGATGAAGTCCGTCCAGTGGCCGTAGACCCCGCTCTCCCCGGCATCGACCTCCTCCCCCACCCGGACGGCGTGCTGCTGCCGCTGCGCGTCGCCGCGGGTTCGGCCCGGGAGCGGCTCGTGGGGCCGCACGGCGGGCGGCTCAAGATCGCCGTCCGGGCCGCACCGGAGCGCGGCAAGGCGAACCGCGCCGTCCTCGATCTCCTCGCGGAGGCCCTCGGCGTCCCGCGCCGCGACCTGGCGGTCGCCGCCGGAGAGACCTCCCCCGACAAGACGATCCTCGTACGGGGCCTCTCCGCCGCCACCGCGTCCGAGCGCCTCCGCGCCGCGTTGTCCTGACGGCGGCCCGCTGGTATCCTGCGACACGATGACCTGCTCCCTCGCCGTACTCCTCTCCGGCAGCGGCACGACCCTGCAGAACCTCATCGACCGCGTCGCGGACGGCCGCCTGCCCGCGCGCATCGCGGGCGTGGTGTCCAGCCGACCCGGGGTCTACGGCCTCGAGCGGGCCGCGGCGGCGCGGATTCCGTCCGCGGTGGTCTCCCGCCGGGCCTTCCCGGACGGCGCGGCATTCTCCGAAGCCCTCTCGGCCGCGGTGGATGCCTGCCGCCCGGACCTCGTGGTCATGGCCGGCTTCCTGTCACTGTGGACCATCCCCGACCGCTACCTCGGGCGGGTGATGAACATCCATCCGGCCCTCATTCCCATGTTCAGCGGCAAGGGCTGCTATGGGCTGAAGGTCCACGAGATGGTCGTGGCCGCCGGAGTGAAGGTCACCGGGTGCACGGTCCACTTCGCCGACAACGTCTACGACCACGGCCCCATCATCGTGCAGCGCACGGTCCCGGTGAGCTTCGAGGACACCCCGGAGGAGGTGCAGGCCCGGGTGTTCGCGCAGGAGTGCGAGGCCTATCCCGAGGCGATCCGCCTCTTCGCCGAGGGCCGCCTGCGCATCGAATCCCACCGCGTCCGCGTCCTCCCCTAACGCTGGTGCCAGGTCAAACTCGCAGCCCTCCCCGCACCCCCTAACGCTGGTGCCAGGTCAGATTCGCAGCCCTCCCCGTTCTCCTGCCGCCCCCGCGCGGCCATCGAGAGACGAGTCCTCAGAATCTGACCTGGCACCAGTGTGAGGGGAGGCAAGTCCTCAGAATCTGACCTGGCACCGGTGTGAGGGGAGGGGGCGGAAGCGGTCGCCGGACAGGAGCAGAGGGTGGCGCGCGGCGGCGCCCACGAGATCCGCGGCACGCGCGGCTTCCGCGGCGTCCATCACGAAACGACCGCTCACCGGGAGGAACGCCACGTCCGCCCGGATCCCTTCCATCTCCGGCAGGGGATCGGTGGCGCCGGCATGGTACAGGCGCCACCCCTCCGCCTCGAGAACGAACCCGAGACCGCCCCGCTCCCGCGGGAAGAACGACGTCCGCTCCGTGTGCGCGGGCACGGCAGCCACGGAGAGCCCCGGGAGGCGGACGACATCGCCCGGGGCGAGCACCTCCGTCCCCGGGATCTCCGCCGCCACCTCCGGCGGCCCGAACACGCGCGTCGCCGGCGTCCGGACGAACGCCACGTCCACCGGCGACAGCATCGGCGCCCGCGCACACCCGATGAGGACGACATCCGCCGGCGGACTCGTCTTCGGCTTGAGGAGGAACGGATCGACGTAGACGCGGCTCCCCCCCGCCTCCACGAGGACCCCGTAGTGCCCGAGCCACCGGTAGGAGGTCACTCCTCCTCCACGAAATGGAACAGGACGCCGTGGGCGTCCTTCGGGTGCAGGAAGGCCTCCCGCAGGGTGTGCCCCTTCTTCCCGCTGCGGTAGTAGGAAGGACGGTCCACGACCCGCGCCCCCGCCGCCGTCAGCCGCGCCACCGTCGTGTCCAGGTCGGGCACGGAGAAGGACATGTGGTAAACGCCCTCGCCACGCTTGCGGATGAAGCGGGCCACGGCGCCCTCCTCGTCCCGCGGGGAGATGAGCTCCAGCGCGGGGGCCTTCCTCCGGCCGCGCCACTCCAGGCGCGCCACCTCGCTGCCCGGAGTCTCCGGCGGAGTCTCGAACCGGGCGCCCAGCAAGGCCTCGAAGACCCCGCGGGACGCCTCGAGGTTGCGTACGGCGATGGCGACGCTCCGGAGGACGGGCTTGCGGGCCATGGGGGGTACGATAGAGAGGGGGCCGCGCGCGCTTCAGGGAAAACGAACGGCTAGCGGTCGCCCTCGCCGCCGTCGCCCGGCGTCGCCTCCTCCGGCGGAGCCTCCTTCTCCGAACCGTCCTCCGGAGGCGGCTCCTTCACCTCCCGGAAGGGCGTCCGCAGGCTCTCGAGCGCCGTCGCCGCGAGGACGAACACGTTCGGCTCGGGCTTCCCCTCCCGGATCGCGCGGGCGAACCGACCGCCCTCGGTCTCCTTGCCGACGACCACGCCGTACTCCTTCTCCGTCCCCGCCGCGTCGGAGTCGACGAGCGTGATCCGGAACTCCTGCCGGTCGTCGGTCGTGAGCCCGTACTCCTCCTCACGGCCCTCCGCCTTCCCTACCCACCGGACGGCGGAGAGATCGAGGATCTCCCGGGCCACGCGGGTCACCACGAGGCCGAGGATCCCCTCCGGCCAGGCCCCGCCCTCCTTCTTCAGGTCCTCGGCTTCGGAGCCCTGCATCCGCTGTATGCGGACGACGTCGCGACTCCCGAGGGCCTCACCGAGCACCGCCTTCTTCAGCAGGCGGTAGTGCCCCTGGCGGAGCAGCGCCGGCAGCGCCGCCGGGGCGGCGAACACCGTCTCCATCCCGTCCCGTCGCACGAAGATCCCACCGCCCTGCCGCTCGCTCCCGAGGAGGAGCCTCACCACCGGCGTCTCCGCGACCTCCGTGCCGTCCTCGGCCTTGTGCTTCGGGGGGAACAGCGTCACCTCGCCCCGCGGCTCGGCGAGCCCGAGGGCGGCGAGGTCGGGCGCGTCCACGAACTCCTCCGCCTCCAGCGCCCGGACATCCGCGAACCACGCTTCCACGGCCCGCTCGTCGAGCACCGTCTTCTCCGGCGTCTCGAGGGTCCATTCCGCACCGTCGCGCGTCGCGTCGAACGCGACGTCGCCCCACTTCACGACGATGCGGTCCACGGGCCGGTAGCCGAGGCGGGTGAGGTTCCGGTCGCGCCACTTCGACGCGTCGGCCTCGAGGCAGTCGAGCAGGCGCACCAGGTCTCCCGCGTAGACGAAGGGCCGGCCCGCCTCCATGAACCAGGTCAGGCCCTCCTTCTCGGGGACGGGCGAACCGACGAGGATCGTCCGCTCCCCCTCGGGACCCGCGCCACGCTTCGCCACGGTCAGCGTGAACCGGGGTTCCGCGAGCCCGAACCCCGCGAGGTCCTCGTCCTTCACCCCGTCGGCGGAGAACTCGGAGGCCTCCACTTCCACCAGCCGCGGCAGGAAATCCCGCTCCAGCTTGTCCGGATCCAGGAACCCGGAGAACGGCGCGGTCGCCTCCCACTCCGCGGAGTCCTCGGCCCGCCGCCTCGCGCTGATCGCCTCCTCCCCGCCCTTCTTCACGGAGAACCGCCCGATGTCCCCCACCAGCAGACCCAGCGGGCGTCTCGCGCGCACCTTCTCCGGGCTCTTCTCGGCCAGCGCCTCGAGGAGGTCATCGTCCACCAGGAGCACGTCGTCCTCGGCGCCGCGCCGCGCGTACACCGTGTCGCGCATGGGGCTCTTCAGCCCGAGGACGGCATCCTCGGTCCGGTCCGCGTACTCGATGGAGATCTTCCGCGTCTCCGGGGTCAGGCCGTAGTCCCCCCGCGACTGCGCGTCGACCTCCCCGCCCGGGATCCGCCGCACGACGTCGCACCGCGAGATCTTCGAGAGGATCTCGTCGACCTCCGCGGAGGTGGCGGGCACCTCGAGCCCCGAGACGTTCACCGTCCACTCGTCCGTGGTCCCCGGGACCCGGCGGAGGACGGTCTCCGTCCCCCCGACGCTGAACGCCAGGCGCCTCACGTCTTCCGCGATGAACTTCGCGAACAGCATCCCCTCGTCGGCCGGCGTGTCTTCCGGCTTGTCCGCCAGGAGGATCACGACCAGGAGCCCGGCGAGCAGGGCGAGGAGGACAAAGGTCGTCTTCACGTTCATCGCGCTACCTCCGGCGCTGCCAGGCCACCATGATGCCGAGGAGGAGGACGAGGACCGGCAGACCGTACACCCCCACCGTCTTCGCCAGCCTCGACTCGCGGTCCGACAACGTCACCTTCTCCGTCTCCAGCGTCTTCGGCTCGATGGAGATCAGTTCCTCGCGCTGTACCGCCCAGGAGACGGCGCTGCCGAACAGGGTCGCGTGTCCCGGCGCGTAGTAGGGGCTGCGGTCGCCCATGCCGAGCGAGGTCGCGAAGTCGCTGTCGCCGAACACCACGACCCGCATCGACGTCTTGCCCTGCGGGCCGTTGACGTCCTTCTTCGCCGCCACCGCGATGGGCAGGCGCTTGTCCCGCACGTCGTTGTCGAAGTCCTCTCGCTCCGGGTTCCGGCCCGGGTAGAGCCGGGCCGCGTAGGTCGGAAGCTGGGCGAGCCCCGCCGCGTTCCGCCGAACGTGCACCAGCTCCTCCACCGTGAGCCCGTCGTCCCCCTCGCCGTCCTCGGGTGCGCTCTCCGTGAACACGGGCGCCGCATTCAGGAAGCGGCAGGGGAGTTCGCGGTCGGAGAGGTCCTTGACGATCGGATGGAACGAGTAGTCCGCGGTGAGGATCTGGGAGGTCTTCAGCGCGCGTCCGACGCCGGTGGCCCCGAAGGCCAGGTCGTAGTCCATGCACAGGAAGTCCGTCTTGGGCGAGATCCGCAGGCCGGCGAGGAACTCCTCGAGGCCGAACCGCACGGGTTCCGCGCCTCCCCCGAGCAGCGCCTCCTGCGGGTCGAGCATCAGCACGAGGGCCCCGCCCTTCGAGAGCCACGCGACGAGCGCATCCTTCTCCTTCGGGCGCAGCGGCGTCTTCGGCCCCGCCGCCACCAGGAGGTCCGCGTCATCGGGCACCTGCGTGCGCTCCTCGAGGTTCAGTTCCTCGGTTTCGAGCGCGAGGCGGCGGATGACCTCGGCGGCCTCGGAGAGGTTGGCCTGACCACCCGAGAGCGGGTGCTCGCCGTGGCCCTTCAGGAAGTAGACCTTCTTCTTGGGGTAGATGACGTCCTGGATCGCCGACGTGTAGAGCCCCTCGCCCTTGAACTGCCGGGTGCCGAGGGGGCTGGTGTCCATGAACGTCCACCGGCTCACGGTGACGTCCTTGCGCTTCGGGACCGTCTCGTTCGGGGGCCGGTAGGTGAAGATCACCGTGTCCTCGGTGGCCACCTCGGGGTCGTCGATGCCGAGGCTGCGCAGGTGGTCCTCCACCTCCTTCTTGTCCCGTATCGCGTCGAGCACGGTCAGACGCAGTTTCGGCGAATACTCGGCGTACTGCCGGAGGTAGTCCTTGCCCTGGTCCCCCAGCGGTTCCTCGCCGGGCATCGCCCGGTAGTTGCTGCCGTAGTCGAGGTACGTGGCCTGCAGGTCCCCGGGCAGGGTCGAGAGGCCGTCCAGCATCCGCTTCGTCCGGTCGGAGAGGGAGTACACGCCCGTCTCCGTCGTGTCGAGGCTGCCGACCACGGAGGTCAGCCAGTTGCTGGCGATGACGTTGACGGCCACGAGCAGGCCGATGCCGACCTGCAGGAGGAACGTCACGTTCGCCGACGCCGCCGCCCGCTCCGCCGCGAAGTCGCCCTGCTTCCGGTTGGCGAGGTGGAGCAGGACCGCGAAGCCCTGCAGGACGAACAGCAGAAGCACGCGCGCCAGCCAGGCCGGGATCCGGCCCCCGATGCGGAGCGCCTCGGCCCACGAGTCCGGCATCGTGAGCACCAGGATCATCGCCACGACGAAGGAGAGCGACAGCCACCACACCCGGAGGAAGGAGGCGAAGTCCCGGCGCGCGGAGAACACGGCCCCGGCGATGAGCGAGAGCCCCGCCGCGAACAGGACGTACATGTACCCGGTCGTCTGCCCCTCCACGTCGCGGTAGGCCCACGTGAAGAGGAGCAGGAGAACGCCGGTGGCGAACAGGGGGCCGGAGGGACGCCGACGGTCGATCATCGCCATGCCCCTACCTCCACTTCCTGGCCTCGACGGCCCGGACCGAGAGGAACAGGAAGAACACCGTGAACGACAGGAAGAAGACGACGTTCTTCGGGTGGATGACCCCCGACAGGAACGGCTCGAGGTGGCGCCGCAGCGGATCCACGTACTCGAGCAGATCGCCCGTCCATTTCCCGGAGAGGCCGAGCACCTCGGAGATGCCCTGGGACAGGAGGAAGATGATGATGAGGACCCAGGAGAGGAGCGCGGACAGGATCTGGCTTCCCGTCAGCGACGAGACGAACACCCCGAGGCTGATGAAGAACGAGCCCGTGAGGAGCATGCCGAAGTAGGCGGAGAGCACGGGGCCGGCGTCCGGCTTGCCGATCTCCTTCCCGATGTAACGGAGCACCAGGTAGTAGACCACCGTCGGCAGGAGCATGACCCCGTAGAACACCATCGTGCCGAGGTACTTGCTCACGGTGACCGAGGTCTCCGACACCGGCGCCGTCATCAGGACCTCGATCGTGCCCTCCGACCGCTCCCGGGCCACGAGGCCCATCGTGAGGAGCGGGAACAGGAAGAACCCGATGGAGGAGACGGAGTCGAAGACGTACCGCAGGCTGACCCGCTCCGAGAACTTCAGGTTCCCCCAGAAGAAGATGCCGCACAGGAGCACGAAGAGGAACAGCACGAAGTACGGGATCGGCGTCGAGAAGAAGGCCCGCGTCTCGCGGCGCAGGCAGGCATAGAACGACGGCCACAGGCGGTCGGCCAGCTCATCCCAGCCGAGGAGGACCACGAACAGGGCGAGACCGCCCCCCGCGCCGAGGGCGAAGGCGCTCAGGGCTTCCCCGAAACCGGCGCCCATCGCCTTCGCGAGGAACGCGGCGAGGAGGCCGAGGACGAGCGCCGACCACCCGCCGCCGGGGACCGCCGCCCGGAGGGCGGAGGCGCCACCGAGACGCCGCAGGCGCAGGACGCTCCCCGCCGACGCCGCACAGAGGCCGATCGCCCCCGCGACGATGCCCACCACGGCCCACGGGGTCATGACCGCACCTCCTGCGCCGCCGGCGCGTCTCCCTCGCGCGGCGCGAAGGGGACGGTGAGCCTCTGGAACACGTCCTCCAGCGTGCCGCCGCCTTCCCGCCTCAACGCGTCGATCCCGCCATCGGCGGCGATGCGCCCCCGGGCGATGACGATGACCCGGTGGCAGACCTCCTCCACCCACGGGATGACGTGCGTCGAGAAGAGGACCGTCCGCTTCTCCGCGAGGTCCTTCACGAGGTCTCGGACCTCGCGCACCTGGTTCGGGTCGAGGCCCACCGTCGGCTCGTCGAGGATGAGGACCTCGGGGTCGTGCACGAGGGCGTCGGCGAGACCGACGCGCTGCCGGTAGCCTTTCGACAGATGCCCGATGATCCGGTCCTTGTGGTCCGCGATGCGGATCCGCTCGAGGACCTCCTCCACCTTGCGCCGTCGCTCGGACCGCGGGACCCGCTTCAGGGCGGCGCGGTATTCGAGGTACTCGCGAACGCGCATCTCCCGGTAGAGAGGCACGTTCTCGGGGAGGTAGCCCACCTTCTGGCGGACCGCGCCGGACTCCCGGAACACGTCGTGGCCGGCGACCCGCGCCCGCCCGCTCGTGGCGGGGATGAACCCGGTGAGGATGCGCAGCGTGGTCGTCTTCCCGGCCCCGTTCGGGCCCAGGAAACCGACGACCTCTCCGGGCTCCACGGTGAACGAGATGCCGCTCACCGCCAGCGTGGGCCCGTACCTCTTGACGAGGTCGGTCACTTCGATCGCGGGCATGGATCCTCCTCAGTGGCCTCGCGAGGAACGGCCGCCGGGCACCCCCCCGGCGGACGGCAATCACGGAATCATACGGGACAGCGCACGCCCCGGACCTCCGAACCCGGCCCGGGGCGCCCCGATGTCAGCCTTTCACCTCGAAATCCGCGTCGATGACGTCGTCGCCGCCCTTGCCCTTGTGCGGGGGCGGCTCGTCGCCGCCGCCGGCCGGGCCGCCTGCGGCGGGCCCGCCCTGCTTGTCGGCGCTCTGCTTGTAGAGGATCTCCGACAGCTTGTACGCCGCGTCCTGCAGCTCGCTCTCCCGGCGCTCGATCTCCGCCAGGTCCTCACCCTTCGCCGCCTTCTCGAGCGCGTCCACCGCCTCCTCGATCTTCCTCCGGTCGTCGGCGGGGAGCTTGTCGCCATGCTCCTTCACGAGTTTGCGGGTCTGGTAGGCAAGCGAGTCGGCCCGGTTCTTCTTCTCGATCGTGTCGCGCTGTCGCTTGTCGTCCGCGGCGTGCTCCTCGGCCTCGTGGACCATCTTCCTGATCTGCTCCTCGTCGAGCCCGGAAGAGGACTTGATCTCGATGGACTGCTGCTTGCCGGTGCCGAGGTCCTTCGCGGAGACGTGCAGGATGCCGTTGGCGTCGATGTCGAACGTGACCTCGATCTGCGGCATGCCGCGCGGGGCCGGCGGGATCCCGGTCAGCTGGAACCGCCCGAGGGTCCGGTTGTCCACGGCCCGCGGGCGCTCGCCCTGCAGGACATGGATGTCCACCGCCGGCTGGTTGTCGCTGGCGGTCGAGAAGACCTCCTTCTTGCTCGTGGGGATCGTGGTGTTGCGCTCGATGAGCGTCGTCATGACCCCGCCCAGCGTCTCGATGCCGAGCGAGAGCGGCGTCACGTCGAGGAGCAGCACGTCCTTCACGTCGCCGCCGAGGACGCCGCCCTGGATCGCCGCGCCCACCGCCACCACTTCGTCGGGGTTCACGCCCTTGTGGGGCTCCTTCCCGCCGAAGATCTCCTTCACGTGGGCCTGGACGAGCGGCATGCGCGTCATGCCGCCGACGAGGACGACCTGGTCGATCTCCTTCGGCGTCAGTTTCGCGTCGGCGAGCGCCTTGCGGACCGGGTCCGTCGTCTTCTGCACGAGGTGGTCCACGAGCTGCTCGAGCTTCGCCCGAGAGAGGGACATGTTCAGGTGCTTCGGACCGCGCGCGTCGGCGGTGATGAAGGGCAGGTTGATCTCCACCTGCATCGCCGTCGAGAGCGCGCACTTCGCCTTCTCCGCCTCGTCCTTCAGGCGCTGCAGCGCCATCTGGTCCTCGCGGAGGTCGATGCCGTTGTCCTTCCTGAACTGGTCGGCGATGTAGTTGATGAGGACGTCGTCGAAGTTGTCGCCGCCGAGGTGCGTGTCGCCGTTCGTGGAGAGCACCTCGAACACGCCGTCGCCGACCTCGAGGATCGAGATGTCGAAGGTGCCGCCGCCGAGGTCGAAGACCGCGATCTTCTCGTTCTTCTTGCTGCCGAGCCCGTAGGCGAGGGAGGCCGCCGTCGGCTCGTTGATGATCCGCTCCACCGTGAGCCCGGCGATGCGGCCGGCGTCCTTGGTGGCCTGGCGCTGGCTGTCGTTGAAGTAGGCGGGGACGGTGATGACCGCGCGGTGGACCTCGCCGCCGAGGTAGTCCTCGGCCGCCTCCTTCAGGTACCGGAGGATCATGGCCGAGATCTCCGGCGGCGTGAACGCCTTGCCGCGGATCTCGACGGTGACGAGCTCGTCCTGGCCCCCCACGACCTTGTAGGGGACCATCTTCTCCTCCATCTGGACTTCGGCGTGGCGCCGCCCCATGAACCGCTTGATGCTGTACACGGTGTTGCGGGGGTTCGTCACCGCCTGCCGGCGCGCGAGGTGCCCCACCAGCCGCTCGCCGCTCTCGGTGAAGCCGACGACCGACGGGGTCAGCCGGTGTCCGTCGCGATTGGGGATGACCTTCGCCTCGCCGCCTTCCATCACCGCGACGACGGAGTTCGTCGTGCCGAGGTCGATGCCGATGATCTTGTCGCTCCTGGCCATGGAATCCCTCCTCAGAGGATCAGGGGCGTCGGCATCAAATCCTATGCCAGCGCGGGAACCGCGGCACCGAGGCCGTAACTCGAATTCTGGAAATGCCTTACACCGTCACCGGGCGCGCGGGAGGCCACCCCCGGACTGCCACCCTGACAGGCTTTCGCCCGCCGCCGTCAGAGACCGAACGACTTGATCTTCCGGTACAGCGTCCGTTCGGAGATGCCGAGCCGCGCGGCCGCCTGCTCCCGGTTGCCGCCCGTCTCGAGGAGGGCGGCCTCCACGAGGCGCCGCTCCATCTCCTCGATGGTCAGGCCGGTGGCCGCGGGGGCCGGGGCCGCCCGCTCGCCCACCGCCCGCCGGATGGCGATGGGCGCGTCCGCGACGCCGAGCTCGTCGCCCCGGCAGACGATGACCATGCTCTCCACGGCGTTGCGCAGCTCCCGCACGTTCCCCGGCCACGTGTGCGCCATGAGCAGGTTCATCGCCTCCGGCCGGATGCCCCGCACCTTCTTCTCGTGTTCCGCGGCGAACTCGCGCACCGCCGCCTCCACGATGAGGGGGATGTCGCCCGGGCGGTCCCGGAGCGGGGGCAGCTCGATCGAGACCACGTTGAGCCGGAAGAAGAGGTCTTCCCGGAACTTCTTCTCCTCCACGAGACGGCGGAGGTCCTGGTTCGTGGCGGCGACGAGCCGGACATCGATGGGGATCGTCTCGTTGCTGCCCACGCGAACGATCTCGCGCGCCTCGATGACCCGCAGGAGCTTCGCCTGCAGCGGCAGCGGCATGTCCCCCACCTCGTCGAGGAGGAGCGTGCCGCCGGAGGCGAACTCGAACTTGCCCTCGTGGGAGCGCAGCGCGCCCGTGAAGGCGCCCTTGACGTGGCCGAAGAGCTCCGACTCGAGCACGCCTTCCGAGATCGCGGCGCAGTTCAGGGCCACGAACGGGCCGTGCTTGCGCTTCGAGTTCTGGTGGATGGCCTTGGCGATGAGCTCCTTGCCGGTGCCCGACTCGCCCGTGATGAGGACGGTGGCGTTCGTCGGCGAGATCTGCGACAGCAGTTCGAAGATCCGCTGCATCTCCGGCGACTTTCCGACGATGCCGGAGAACCCGAACCGCTCGTCCAGCCGCCGCTCGAGCTCCTCGTTGCGGCGGGCCAGGGCCTGCTTCTCGGCGTGGCGGCGGACGACCTGCCGCACGGCTTCGATGTTCAGCGGCTTCTCGAGGAAGGTGGCCGCGCCCTGGGACATGGCCTCCACGGCCGCCTCCACGCCACCCCGGCCGGAGATGACGATGACCTCCACGTCCGGCACCTCGCGCCTCGCTTCGCGGAGGATGTCGAGCCCGGAGGTCTCCCCCAGCACCAGGTCCGTGATCACGATGTCGAAGGACTCCCCCCGGAGCGCCTCGAGCGCCGCGTCTCCGGAGGTCTCCATGCGGACCGCGAAACCCACGCGTTCGAGGGTCTCGACCATCGCCTCGGCCTGGTCCTTCTCGTCGTCCACCACCAGGATTCGCGGGCTACCCACCGCCGACCTCCCGCCGGGCCCCCGCCGGCAGCCGGATGGAGAAGCGCGTCCCCCGCCCCTGCTCGCTCCACACCGTGATGGAGCCCCCGTGGTCCTCCACGTACCGGCGCGCGATCGGGAGCCCCATCCCGGTCCCCGTGCGCCGCCGCGAGTAGTAGACCTGCCAGACCTTCTCCAGGAGGTCGGCGGGGATCCCCTCCCCGGTGTCGGTCACGTCCGCGACCACCTCCTCCCCCTCCCGGGCGATCCTCACCATCAGTTCCCCGCCCGAGGGCATGGCCTGGATCGCGTTGAGGAAGAGGTTCAGGAAGACCTGCTTCATGGTGTTCCGGTCGAGGAGGAGTTCGGGCAGGCTCTCGGCGAACGCCGTGCGGGGCTCCACGTTCGCCGCGATCAGCCGGGGGGCGAGGAAGTCGAGGACCTCCCGGACGAGCTCCTCGAGCCGGCACGGGCGGCGGTCGAGGCGGTGCTCTCCGGCGAACCGCAGGAAGTCGTCGAGGATCGTCTGCAGACGTTTGACCTCGCGCGACACGACCTCGAGTTTGCGCAGCGTGCGCCGCTCGCGGTCCGTCTCCGCGTCCTTCCAGTCCTCCATGAGGAGCTGGAGGTTCATCCCGATCGTGGAGAGCGGGTTCTTGATCTCGTGCGCCAGGCCCCCGGCCAGAGCCCCGAGGAACGCGAGGCGGTTTCCCTGTTTCTCTTCGGCGTTCATCGTCGGAAAACCGTCAGTTTACCGAGGTCGCTCGGGGCCGGCCAAATCTGCTCGCATCGCCGCGGACGGGCCCCGGCTCCGGGCTCCCGGGCAGATCGATGCGCGCCGCGCTCCGCGCCGTATCCTCCCCCTCCCATGGAGACGCTCGTCCTCCGGCTGCCGCCCGGCGCGCGCGCCGCTCCCGAGGAAGCGCGGCTGGCCGCGCTCATCCGCGACGGCGCCCTCTTCGTGTTCCCCACCGAGACGGTCTACGGCCTCGGAGCCGTCCGGGCCGACCCCCGTGCGGTCCGCCGCCTGCGGGAGGTCAAGGGCCGGGACGATCGGCCGCTCACCGTCCACATCGCGGACCGGTCCGCGCTCGCGCTCCCCCTGCCGGCCGCCGCACGGCGGCTCGCGGACCGTCTCTGGCCCGGCCCGCTCACGCTCGTCGTCCCGGACGGCCCCGGCTTCACCGGGTTCCGCGTGCCGGACCACGAGGCCACGCGGTCGCTCCTGCGGGCCGTCGGCGTCCCCGTCGTCGGGACCAGCGCCAATGCCAGCGGCGCGCCTCCCGCCACGAGCGGCGAGGAGGCGGTGGAGGCCTTCCGCGGCCTCGTGGAGATCGCCCTCGACGCCGGCCCCACGCGCCTGAAGGACGCCTCCACGGTCGTGCGCGTCACCGACACGGAGATCGAGTTCCTGCGCGTCGGCGCCCTGGCGCAGGCGGAGGTGGAGGCCGCGGCGCGGTACACGGTCCTCTTCGTCTGCACGGGCAACGTGTGCCGCAGCCCCATGGCGGAGGGGCTCCTCCGCCAGGAGCTGGCCCGCCGGCTGGGGGCCGCCCCGGCCGACCTCGCCGCCCGCGGCATCGCCGTCCTCTCCGCGGGGACCGCGGGCATCGAGGGCGAGGCGGCGAGCGAGGGCGCCCGTCTGGCCGCCGCCCGCAAGGGGGCGGACCTGTCGGGGCACCGCTCGCGCGCCCTGACCCCCACGCTGCTCTCCCGCGTGGACCGCGTGTACGTGGCGGAGGTCCGCCACGCCCGGGTCATCGAGGAGTTCGACCCCTCGGTCGTCGGGCGGATGCGGAAGATCCTCCCGGACGGCGCGGACCTTCCGGATCCCTTCGGGGGTTCGCCCGCCGACTACGAGCGGACTCTCCGTCTGCTCCAACGAGCGGTGCCGCGGATCGCGGACGAGGTGCTCGCGGACCTCCGGACGGAGGAAGGCGAAGCGTAGTGGTGGGAAGCCGGGAGCGGACTACGGGTGGTGGCGCTTCTTCGTGGCCGCCTTCGCCGCCTTCTTCTTGGCGGTGCGGATGGCCTTCACGCGCTCCCGCTCCTTGCGACGGCGCCGCTCGCTGGGCTTCTCGTACACCGAGGTCCGCTTGATCTCGCGGGTGATGCCCTCGTTGTTGCAGATCTTCCGAAGCCTCTTCAGAGTCTTCTCGAGGGGCTCGTTGCTCTTCACGAGAACCCGAACGGCCATAGGCGTCCTGTCCCTTCCCGGTCACATGCCGCACACAGTGAAGTAAACCCGCATTGTACGGACGGTTCGGTCGGAGCCCAAGGATTCGCGTTTCGCGGCCGGAGGGAAGATCGGCCCGGACCCGTCGTCAGAGGGAGATCGCACCGCCCTCGCGCCGCGCGGAGGTCTTTGGCCCCCTCTCGCGTCCCGTCGGGTACAGTATGTGGAATCGCACTCTCCTGCGTCTGGGAGCCCGGAACACATGAGCCGACTCGTCCTGCTCACGGTCGTCCTGCTCGTCGCGGCGCCGGCCCTGTTCGCCCAGGAGCCGCCGCCCCCCGCCCCCGAGGCCCCGCCGCCCGCGCCGCCCCCCGCGGCCCCCTCCGGCGACGACATCATCCAGATCACCCCCAAGCAGGGCGGCTGGGACATCGAGGAGTTGTTCCGCACGATCAGCGAGTACACGGGGCAGTCCATCGTCTACGACCCCGCGAGCCCGCAGATCCGCGGCCGCAAGATCGAGTTCGTCGGCGTGCAGAGCGTGCCGCGCGCCGCGCTCTTCGAGTGGTTCCAGAGCCTCCTCTCGTTCCAGCGCCTGGTGCTGGTGCCCGTGGGCCCCACCGGGCACGAGCAGTGGATGGCCCTCGACGTCAACGCGCCCCAGATCACCAACCGGCCCATCTTCGTCTCGGAAGAGCAGCTCGAGGAGTGGGCCGACCGCGACGGCGTCTACATCGTCAGCACGATCACCACGAAGTGGCTGACCGACACCTCCCGCGCCCGGAACGCCCTCGCCCAGCTGTCCACGCGCCAGATAGGGCGCATCAACGACGTGCCCGGCAACCTCGCCTTCGTGGTCGGGGACTTCGCGCCCGTGGTGGCCAGCATGTACCGGCTCCTCAAGGCGATGGACGTCCAGCCGATGGAGTACTCCCCCATCGCGAAGACCTATCCCCTGAAGAACGCCGTGGCCTCCGAGGTCGAGCCGATCATCCTCGACCTGCTCCAGACCGACGAGCAGGCCCGGGCGCAGCGCCGGGCGCAGCAGCCCGGGGTCCCCGAGAAGCCCGAGGCGAAGATCATCGCCGACACGCGGCAGGACGCGATCATCGTGTACGCCGTGCCCGAGGATCAGGACCGGATCGGCGAACTCATCGTCCTCCTCGACATGGAGGTGAACTACAAGCGGGGCAACATCCACATCCGCGACATCAAGCACACGAACGCCGTGGAACTCGCGGAACTGCTCACCGAACTCGTCCGCGGCACCGGGGTCGGGCGGACCGGCCGCACCTCGAACCGCTCGCCGCGGCAGGGACAGCCCGCCCCGGCGGGCCAGCTCACCGGCGCGGAGACGGAACCGGTCATCGTGGCCGACGACCGCAGCAACAGCCTCCTCATCCAGGCCACGGCCACCCAGTTGCAGGACCTCGACGACATCATCCAGAAGATCGACGTCCCGCGCGACCAGGTCCTCGTGGAGGCGGCCCTGATCGAGCTCTCGGTCGACGACCTCCTCCGGTTCGGGGTCGAGATGGTCACCGAGTTCTCGACCACCGACCCGCACGAGAGGAAGTTCTTCGGCGGTACCCAGTTCGGTCTCTCCACCATCACCGACACGGACGGCGACGGCATCCCGGACATCAACATCCCCATCATCAACCAGGGCGTCATCGCCGGCATCTTCAAGGACAACCTGTTCCCCCTGCTCGTGCAGGCCTACACGACGCAGGGGCGGGCTCAGGCGCTGTCCATGCCGTCCGTGGTCGTGGAGGACGGCTCGCAGGCGACGATGGTCGTCAGCGACGAGGAGCCTTACTCGATCCGGTCCACGGACTCCGGCGGCAACACGAACTTCAGCGTGGACTTCACCGAGGCGGAGATCTCGCTCGACATCTCCCCGCACATCTCGTCGGACAACTACCTGCGCCTCCACATCGTGCAGAAGGTGCAGTCCTTCGGCTCCCGCGCTTCCGAGGACCTGCCCCCGCCCAAGACGGGTCGCGAACTCGAGACGGACATCGTGATCCCGGACGGGTACACGGTCATCATGGGCGGCCTCATCGACAACAAGGACCAGGAGACCGACTCCGGCATCCCCTACCTCCGGGACATCCCGATCCTCGGCTACCTGTTCGGCGCCCGGTCGAGCGGCGCCTCCCGCACCAGCCTGTTCCTCTTCGTGACCCCCCACATCCTGCGACAGGGCCCCGGGAACGACTTCTCCGACTACCACCGGCTGACCTGGGAGCGCAAGGTGCTCGCCGACGAGCTGCTCGAGCGCGCGGTGAAGATCCCGCTCGGCCGGTTCAAGGGCGAGGAGGCCCCCACCGACCTGGACAGGATCGAGGAGTCCGGCTTCCTCGACATGCCCCGCTACAAGGGCGCCCCGCGCACGCCGCTGACGCCGGAAGAAGCCGAGAAGCGGCTGGCCGAGATGAACGCCGCGGAGGACCGGAAGTGAAGGACGCCGTCCGGGACCTCATCCTGAGCCGCGGGCTCCTCGACGCGGAGAGACTCGGCGAGTGCGAGACCCTCGAAGGCGAGGGCGGGCAGACGCTCGACAAGATCCTCGTCCAGAAGGGCTACCTCACCGAGAAGGACGCGCTGACGGTGTTCGGCGAGGTGCTGGGCATCCCGTTCCGGGAGTCGCTGGACGGCGCCTCGGTGCCCACGGACTTCGTGAACCGCGTGCCCGTCCATTTCGCCCGCAACTTCAACCTCGTCGCCCTCGACGCGCACGACGACACGCTGATCGTCGCCACCTGCTCCCCCTTCGAGACCTACCCCATGGACGACCTCGCGTCCATGCTCGGAGTGGAGGTGGAGCCGGTCTTCGCGCCCCGCGCGGAGATCACGAACCTCATCAACCGCGCCTACAAGCGCAAGCAGGACGCGGTGGACGAGGCCCTCACCGGCGTGGACGAGGACGAGATCACGGGGCTCACGGCGGAGATAGAGGTCGCCGAGGACATCCTCGACGTCGCCAACAAGGCTCCCATCATCAAGCTCCTGAACATGATCCTGTTCCAGGCGCTGCGGATGCGGGCCAGCGACATCCACCTGCAGCCATACCCCGACCGCCTCCAGGTGCGATACCGGATCGACGGGATCCTGTATGACATGGACTCGATCCCGAAGAAGATCCAGGATGCGGTCGTCTCGCGCGTGAAGGTCATGGGCCGCATGGACATCGCCGAGCGCCGCCTGCCGCAGGACGGCCGCTCGACGATCAAGCTCGGCGACAGCGAGGTGGACGTGCGCATCTCCTCGGTGCCCACGTCCGAGGGCGAGCGGGTCGTCATGCGGCTCCTCGACCTCTCCGCGCGGCTCTACGAGCTCGAGGAGATCGGTCTCAACGAGCGCAGCCGCGGTCTCATCACCCAGTACATCCACTACACGCACGGCGTGATCTTCGTCACCGGCCCCACCGGCTCCGGGAAGACGACGACCCTCTACGCCTGCCTGAACCGCATCAACTCCTCGGAGAAGAACGTCATCACCATCGAGGACCCCATCGAGTACCACCTCGAGGCCATCAGCCAGATCCAGGTCTCCGAGAAGAAGGGGCTCACGTTCGCTTCCGGCCTCCGGGCGCTCGTCCGGCAGGACCCGGACATCATGATGGTCGGCGAGGTGCGCGACGACGAGACCGCGCGGATCGCCACGCAGTCGGCCCTCACCGGCCACCTCGTGTTCTCGACGCTCCACACCAACGACGCGCCGAGCGCCGTGGCGCGCATGCTCCACTTCGGCGTCGAGCCATACCTCCTCGCCTCTTCCATGCTCGTCGTGGTCGCCCAGCGCCTCGTGCGCCTCATCTGCCCGGACTGCAAGGAGTCCATGGCGCCCGACGCCACGCAGGTCCGTGAGCTCGCCCAGATCGGGGTGACTCCGGACATGCTCCCCGGCGGCCTCCTCCACCGCGGACGCGGCTGCGCCAACTGCTTCCAGACCGGCTACACGGACCGCACGGGCATCTATGAGGTCCTGCCCGTGGACGATCTCGTGAAGAACCAGATCATGACCCGCGCCTCCGCCACGGACATCAAGAGGTCCGCCGTCGAGCGGGGCACGCTCCAGACCCTGCGCCAGGACGGTGCCGAGAAGGTCGTCTCCGGCGTCACCACCGTGGACGAGGTGGTCCGCGTGACCCAGATGGACGTCTTCTAACCACCCGCATGCCGATCTACGAGTACAAGGCGGTCAAGACGGACGGATCGACGGTGACCGGCATCCTCGACGCCGACACCGCCAAGGACGCGCGCTCGAACCTGCGGGGCAAACACCTGCACGTCACCGAGATCCGCGTCGTCACGGACGTCGGTCAGGAGACGAGGCGCCGCCGCCTGCCGCGGATCTTCATGCGGAAGCACCGGGGCGAGATCGCCCTCGTGACGCGGCAGCTCGCCACGATGCTCCGCGCGGGCATCCCGCTCGCACAGTCCCTCTCCGCCCTGGTCGAGCAAGCCGGCAGCCGGGACATCGAGGCCATCCTCCGCGACACGCGGGAGAAGGTCACCCAGGGCACGGGGCTGGCGGAGGCCCTCGCGTTCCACCCGTCCTACTTCAGCGAGCTGTACGTGAACATGGTCCGCGCCGGGGAGGCCTCGGGCACGCTCGACGCCGTGCTGTCCCGTCTCGCGGACTACGGCCAGCAGCAGAACCGCCTCCGCGGGAAGGTCAAGGCCGCCCTCACCTACCCCACGGTGATGATCATCTTCGGCGTGCTCGTGGTCCTCCTCCTGACGGGCTTCGTGGTGCCGCGGATCGTGGAGGTTCTGAAGAGCGCCAAACGGGACGCGGTGCTGCCGCTGCCCACGCAGATCCTCATGTCCTTCTCCACGTTCCTGACCTCCTACTGGTGGCTCCTCATCGCCCTCGTCGCGACCGTGATCATCCTGATCCGGCTTCTGCTCCGCGACGAGCGCTACCGGTTCGCCTGGGACCGCATGAAGCTCCGCCTGCCGATCGTCGGCGAACTCCTCGCGAAGCAGTCGGTGAGCCGCTTCGCGGTCACTCTCTCCACGCTCCTCAAGTCCGGCATCCCCGCGCTGCAGGCCCTGGCGATCGTGAAGAACGTCGTGGAGAACCGCGTGATGAAGAAGGTCGTGCAGGAGGTGCACGACCGCATCCTCGAAGGGACGGACATCGCCACGCCGCTGAAGAAGAGCGGCATCTTCCCCCCCGTCGTCGGATACATGGTGTCCATCGGCGAGCAGTCCGGCCAGCTCGAGGAGATCCTCGACCGCGTGGCGGAGGCCTACGACGAGGAGATCGAGCTCACGATCCAGAAGGTGACGTCGCTCATCGAGCCCGTCCTCATCATCTTCCTCGCCGTCGCCGTGGGCTTCGTCATCATCTCCGTACTCCTGCCGATCCTGCAGATCGGCCAGAGCATCTGACATGAGAGGTGCCGCATGAGAGACCGTCGCGCACACGGCTTCACCCTCGTCGAGCTCATGGTGGTGATCGTGCTCATCGGGCTCCTGGCAGGCGCCGTCGGCGTCAACGTCTTCGGCATCCTGATCAAGGGCAAGAAGACCATCGCCAAGGACGAGATCAAGAAGCTGCAGACGGCCATCGAGCTGTACTACATCGAGAAGCACGACTACCCCGCCAGTCTGGAGGACCTCACCACGCCTTCCGACGAGACCGGCGAGCCGTTCATGGACGAGATCCCGCAGGACCCGTGGGACGAGCAGTACGTCTACGATCCCTCCGGCGGCACCAGGCGGAAGTTCATCATTCTCAGCAAGGGCGAGGACCGCATCGAGGGCACCGACGACGACATCACCAGCGAGTCGTCGGAGCAGAAGAGCGGCCAGTGACCCCGTGACGAGCCGCGCCCGGACCGCTCCCGGCTTCACCATCCTCGAACTGATGGTCGTCATCGTCCTCATCGGGATCGGCACCACCTACGGCGTCATCCGGTTCCAGGCCTATCTGCCGAAGGCGCGGCTCGAAGGCGCGGCGCGCGAGATCGGCGGCATCCTCGCCCGCCTGCGGGGCATGGCGGTGTTCGGGGGCCGGCCCCACTTCATCGAATACGACCTCGACGCGGAGGCCTACCGGATCACTCGCCCCACGAGCATCGCCGAGCAGGAGGACGGGGCGGACGAGTACCTCGAGTCCTCCTGGTTCGAGCTGCCGGAAGGCGTCGTGATCGAGGACGTCCAGTTCTCCGAGCGGGACGAGGAGGCCCGCGGCGTCGTGCGCGTGGAGTTCACGCCGGAGGGCGAGGTCACCGGGCACCTCGTCCACCTCCTGTCCAACGAGATCCTCGGGGAGGAGCAGAGCCGGTTCACGGTGGAGATGAACCCCGTCACCGGTCTCGTCGGCTACACACCCGGCCGCAGGAAGTACTCACAGGTGCGAGATGAAGCCGACTTCCGCTGAGCCCGCCGGCGTCCGGGGCTTCACGCTCCTCGAACTCACCGTCGCCATCACCCTGTTCGCGCTGATCATCGTGTACGTGCTGGCCGACCGGGAGAAGTCCATCGGCCTGTCCGCCGACGCGAAGATCATCCAGACCGTGGAGTACCTCGCGGCGGCGAAGATGGACGAGATCCGCAACGACCCGGACCGCCTCGGCGACAGCGACGGCGGGGACTTCGACGACCTGAAGACGGACGCCCAGTCCTACGACGACTTCTCGTGGGAGGTGACGCTGGAACGGGTCGTCGTCGCCGGCAAGAGCGAGGACCGCGACGATACGTACCTCTACGAGGCCGACGAGGAGGAGGAGGCGCCCACGACCGCGGAGGGGAAGGAGATCGGGCCGCGCTACGTCCGGCGCGCCACCCTCACCGTCCGCTACGAACCCGGCGGCGACGAGCGCGCCGACCTGTCGGTGGTCATCCGCACCTACCTCCCGCCGGAGCGGGAGGACGAGAACGAGGGAGGGACGGACCAGTGATCCGGCGCCAGCGGGGGTTCACGCTCGTCGAGGTCGTCGTGGCCATCACCCTCCTCTCCCTCCTCCTCGTGGGGGTCTACACGGTGGCCGTCGGGACCATGAAGGCCAAGCGCCGGATCGACCAGTCCGCCGCCATCTACACGGCGGGGCCCGCCATCCTGGACCTCGTGGAGCGGGACTTCCGCTCCGCGTACTTCTACGGCGTCAAGGACATGAAGGCGCTGAAGGCGCAGCGCGAGTCCGTCTCGGGAACGGAGTGCACGATCCTCGACCTCGTCACCACGGTCCGCTCCCGGAACGCCGTCGAGGTGGAGGATCGAGAGGTGCGCGCCGACGTCACCGAGATCGGCTACCGTCTGCGTGGCTCGGACGACAACCCCGGCTGCCTCGAGCTGTACCGCCGCGAGCAGTTCTTCTTCGACGACGATCTCCTGCGCGGCGGCGACTACTACCTCGTCTACGACCGGGTGAAGTCCTTCACCGTGGACTTCTTCGAACAGGAGGAGCAGGAGGGCTCCGTGACCTCCAGCATCGCCCAGGAGGAGGGCAAGGAGACCTGGGACACCGTCGACGCCAAGGCCATGCCCCGTGCGGCGCGGATCACCCTCGAGCTGCCGGCGCCCCCCGAACTCTCCGGCGACCCCGAGGCCGAGGCGAAGATCTACAAGTTCGTGCGGTGGGTCCTCTTCCCCACCGCCGACGACCGCGCCCCGAAGGAGGATGCGGAGGGCAACGGCAAGGGCGGCGACGGGAAGGGCGGCAAGGGCGGCAACTGATCAGAGGAGACGGTGGCGCCGGCACAGTCCGCCGAACGCCGCAAGCCCCGCCCGCTCCCGCGCGCCGAGATCGTAGGTCACCCGCTCGGTGAGGTAGGCGAGCATCGCCCCCTCCGGGTACTCCGCGGTCCGGGCGGCCTCCCGCGCCACGTCGCGGATCTCCCGGCGCCCCCGTTCCCGGGCCGCCTCGAGGACCCCCTGCGCCCGCGCGGCGGTGGCCGCGTCGCGCGCCACCCACACGGCGAACACGAAGGGAAGCCCCGTGCGCACCCGCCACTCCGTGGCGAGGTCCGTCACGAGGAGCCCCTCCCGGCGTGCGCGCAGCGCCGGGTCGCCGATGACGAGAACGGCCTCGTCCTCCGCGGGGTCCGGGCGGCCCCCCGCGGGCCCGAACACCGCAGGGATCCCCGCTTCGGCGAACAGGACCCGGGTCAGCGCGGCGCTGGTGCGCGACGCGGCGTCGAGCCGCACCCGCGCCACCTCCGGCAGCGGACGACGATGGAAGAGCACCACGCTGTCCACGGGCCCCTCGGAGGCGATCGCCAGCCCCGGCACGATCGGCCGATCCGGCATCCGCAGCGCCTCGAACGCCGGGAGGATCGCCACGTCGAACTCTCCGCCCCGGAACCGGTCCGCCAGGCGCGAGGGAACGTCGGAGACGAGGCCCGAAAGCCCCCACGTCAGCGGCCGCGCGTTCGCGTAGGACACCGTGCCGATCCGCAGCCCGTCCATGACCGAGAGGATACGCCGCCGGCCCTCCCCCGCCGCGGAAACGGCGCGCCGGGGGAACCCGGCCGCGGTACCATCGGGGCGTGAACGACTTCGACCTCGCCGTCCTCGCGATCGTCGCCGCCGCGGGCCTTCTGGGCCTCGCCCGCGGAGCCGTCCGCGAGGGTTTCGGCCTCGCGCATCTCCTGGGCTGCGCCGCCCTCGCCGTGCTGTTCTCGGCGGAGGTCCGCCTCCTCCTCGAGAAGATCGGCCTCCTCACCGCCGGCGGGGACGGCGGGACGCTCGTCCCGTGGTTCTCCGGCTTCGCCCTCGTTTTCGTCCTCGGCACGGGCCTCCTCACGGTCTTCCGCGCACTCCTCAGGGTGTTCCGGTTCCCCGGCGATCGCGTGCCGGGGTTCGTGCTCGGTGCCCTGCGCGGCGCCGCGCTCGTCTTCTTCCTCCTCCCGCTCGTGTTCTGGGTCGCCCCGCACGGCGGCGCCTTCCACCGCGCCCTCTCCGCGTCGTACACGCTGGAGATGACCCAGCGGGCGGCGCGGACGTCACCCGCCCGGTGGTTCGTGCCCCTCTCCTACGCGGACCTCGCGGCGGCCCACCGCGAGGGGACGGCGCCGTGAACCGCCGCCGCGCCGCGAGCCTCGGCCTCCTCGCGCTCATCGTCGCGGGACTCTCCGCCGGGCTCGTCCTCGCGCCCCGCCGGACCCTCCCCGGCGCCGGCGACCCCGTCTCGTACCCCCTCGGCGAGATCTCCGTGGAGACCCGCGCGGGCCTCGTGCGCGTCGTGGATCTGCGGCCCGAGGTCATGGGGACGCTTTTCGGGATCGAGGCCTGGGCCGCCACGGAAGCCGTCGCGCGCCGCGCCTGCGCCGCGGCATATGAACGGATCGCCGGGCTCGAAGCCCTGCACTCCGCGTGGCGGGGGGATTCCTTCCTCAGCCGGCTGAACCGGGAGGCCGGCCGCGGCGAGGTCGCCCTCGATCCCGACACGGCGTTCCTCCTTCGCGAGTCCCGGAAGTACTGGACGCTCTCCGAGGGGGCGTTCGACCCCTCCATCGCCCCGCTGCAGCGGCTGTGGAAGCCACAGCGGGCCATCCCCGCGATCCCCACGGAGGAGGAGATCGCCGCCATCCTGCCGCTCGTCGGCTTCGACAAGGTGCTCCTCTCCCCCGCCGGCGACCGTGTGCGTTTCGCGCGCGAGGGGGTGGCCATCGACCTCGGCGCCATCGCGAAGGGCTACGCCGCGGACGAGGCGGCCAGGGCCGCCCGCACCGCCGGCGCCATCGCCTGCCGCGTCAACGCCGGCGGCAACATGATGTTCGTCGGGGCCCCGCCGGACGCCCCGGAGGGCTTTCCGGTCGAGATCCGCGACCCGCGCCGGGGCGCCACGGACGTCCTGCCGGGCCGCTCGTTCCGGCTCCGCGACCGCGGCATCGCCACCTCGGGCAACTACGAGCGCTACACCGAGGCGGGCGGCCGGCGATTCTCGCACATCCTCGATCCGCGCACCGGGTGGCCCATCACCGACGCCGTCGTGCAGGTGACCGTCATCGCCCCCGACGGCACCTCCGCCGACGCCCTCTCGACTTCGCTCGCCGTGCTGGGCCCCGTGAAGGGCCTCGCGCTGGCGGAATCCCTGCCCGACGTGGAGGCGTTCTTCGTCCTCCCGGACGGCGCCATGGCGGCGACGACGGGCTTTCCCGGGGGTGGTCGGTGAGGATCGGACTGTTCGGCGGCACCTTCGATCCCGTCCACTTCGGGCACCTCGCCCTGGCGGAGGCCTGTCGCGAGGGCGCCCGGCTCGACCGCGTGGTGCTCGTCGTCGCGGGGGCGCCGCCGCACAAGGCCGGGCGCCCCCTCACCGCCGCCGCCCACCGGGTGGCCATGGCGAGGCTCGCCGCGGCCGGCAACCCGGCGCTCGCCATCGACGACCGCGAGACGACCCGCACGGGGTTCTCCTACACCATCGACACGGTGCGCGAGTTTTACGACGAGCGTCCGGCCGGCGACGAAGTGCTCTGGCTCATCGGCGCCGACAGCCTGCCCGAGCTGCCCTCCTGGCGCCGCGCCGCGGACCTCCTCGACCTCGTCACCGTGGTGACGGCGCACCGTCCGGGCCACGACGTCGCCGCGGGGCTCGCCGCCGTGGCCGCGAGACTCGGGCCGGAGCGCGCCGCCCGCCTCGCGGCCCATGTGGTTCCGATGCCGCTCATGGGCATCTCGTCCACGGACGTGCGCGAGCGCGCCGCCGCCGGCCGCTCGCTGCGCTACCTCGTGCCGGACGCGGTCCGCGAGTACATCGAGGCGCACGGCCTCTACCGGCCCTGACTACCGGGCGCCCCGCAGCCGACCGACGACCTCCGCCCGCGGCACCTCCGTCTGCTCGCCGGCGGCGAGGATCCGGACGGTCACGACGCCGCGCTCCACCTCGCCCGGTCCGAGGATCAGGGCGTGGCGGGCGTTCAGCCGCCCCGCCTTCTTCATCTGGGCCTTCAGGCTCCGGCCCTCGAAGTCGGCCTCCCCCGCGAGCCCCGCGTCCCGGAGCTCCATGAGGAGCCGGAACGCCGCGCCCCGCACCGAGTCGTCCACCGCCACGACGAAGAAGTCCGGCGCCCGTTCGGGGACGTTCGGCGTCGCGCCGAGCTTCTGCATGGCGAGCAGCGTGGACTCGACCCCCACGGCGAAACCCGCGGCGGGGGTGGCCGGGCCCCCGAGGTCTTCCACGAGACCGTCGTAGCGCCCCCCTCCGCAGATGGCGTCCCGCGCGCCCAGCGCCGGGTGCACGGTCTCGAACACCGTGTGCGTGTAGTAGTCGAGCCCCCGCACGAGGAGCGGGTCCTTCACGAAAGTGATGCCCTCCCCGGCGAGCGCCTCGAGCACCGCTTCATACCGGCGCCTGCTGTCCGCGGACAGCAGGTCCTCCACCGGCGGCAGCGCCCGCGAGACCTCGCGGCAGCCGGGGTTCTTGCAGTCGAGGACCCGGAACACGTTGCGCTCCATCCGGCGCACGCAGTTCTCGCACAGTCGGCCCGCGGCCGGCCGCAGGAGGTCGAGCAGGCGCGCGCGCACGGCGGGCCGCTCCTCCCGCGAGCCGATGCTGTTGACCTTCACCTGCTGGCCGGAGAGCCCCAGAGCCCGGAAGAACCGGTCCTGGAGGAGGATCATCTCCGCGTCGAGCAGCGGATTGGCCGACCCGAGCACCTCCGCGCCGACCTGGTGGAATTGCCGCTGCCGACCGGCCTGCGGGCGCTCGTAGCGGAACATCGCCCCGACGTAGGAGAACTTCTGGAACGGCGCCGCGGAGGCCAGGGAGTTCTCGACGTAGTGGCGCACGACGGAAGCCGTCCCCTCGGGTCGGAGGGAGTAGGACTCGCCGTCGCGCGGGATGGAGAACATCTCCTTCTCGACGACGTCGCTCGTCTCGCCGATGGCGCGCCCGAACAGGCGCGTCTCCTCGAAGTACGGCGTCCGGATCTCCCGGTAGCCGAAGCGGAAGAACACCTCCCGGGCGGCGGATTCCACCGCCTCCACGCGGGCGAGGGTCTCCCCGGTCAGGTCGAACGTGCCACGCGGCGCACGGATCGTGTCGGACGGGTCCATCGGTCCTCCTGGCCGCCCGGAGGGCGGGAACGGAGGATCCTACTCCGCGGACCCGGCCCGCGGGAGTAACCTCCGCCGACGCCCTGAATTCGGTTGACAGGTTCTTCGCCGCCCTGCTACCTTTCCCCCCGTCCTTCACCTTTTGGGCATAACCGCGGTGTCGCGCAGGTTCGGAGGGAGTCCTATGCTCAGGAAGTTCGTGGTCCTGGCCCTGCTCGTCGGCTTGTTCGCGTTCAGCGGGTGCCTGACCAAGCCGATCTCCTACGGTTTCGCCGTCGCATCCGAGGCCGTCCATCCCGACGGGCCGGTCTGCTCGTTCCTGGGCTACGGCCCGTGGTCCGAGGAGTTCGCCGCGTCCATCGATCACTTCGAGGCTCACCGCCGTTCCTACGAGAACGACATGCACGCCGTCGTGAGCGACTGGGACAAGCACTTCCTGCGCTACGACACCACGAATCCGTTCTCCGAGTAGCCTGCTTCCCGATCTCGACTCGAGCGGGCGGGCCTCCCGAGGCCCGCCCGGTTTGATTCGTGGCTGAAACCGTCCATGTGCTTCTCGGGCCCACGGCGAGCGGCAAGGAATCCGTGGCCGTCCGACTGGCTCCCGCCCTGGGAGCCGAGATCCTCTCCCTGGACTCCATGAAGGTCTACCGGGGGATGGACATCGGGACGGCCAAGGCGCCCCCCGATGCCCGCGCGCGCGTCCCCCATCACCTCGTCGATCTCGCGGACCCCGGCGACCGGTTCTCCACGCGCGACTGGCTGTCCGCCGCCGAGGTGGCCCTCGCCGACATCCGCGACCGCGGCCGCCGACCCCTCTTCGTCGGCGGCACGGCCCTGTACCTGAAGGCGCTCCTCAGCGGCCTCTTCGAGGGCCCCCCCGCCGACCTCGGACTCCGCGAGCGTCTCGCCGCCCTTCCGCCGGCCGAACGCTGGGCCGCCCTCGCCCGTCTCGACCCCGAAGCCGCGCGGCGCATCCACCCGAATGACGCCCGCCGCATCGTCCGCGCCCTGGAAGTCGCCACGCTCACGGGGCGCCCGGCGTCGGACCACCGACGGCAGTGGGAGGACGGCGCCCCGCAGCGCGAGGCGCGCCTGGCGGGTCTCCGCCGTTCGCGGGAGGACCTGTACCGCCGCATCGATCGCCGCATCGACGAGATGCTCCGCGGCGGACTCGTCGAGGAGGTGCGCGGACTCCTCGCGCGCCCCGGAGGCCTCGGGATCTCCGCCCGGCAGGCTCTCGGCTACAAGGAGATCGCCGACTACCTCGAGGGCGCCGTCCCGGACCTCGAGGCGGCGGTGACGACGCTCCGGCGGCGCACGCGCACCTTCGTCCGCCGGCAGGACACCTGGTTCCGACGCTTTCCGGTCCGCTGGGTCGCGGCCGCACCCGACGACACGCCGGAGACCCTCGCCCCGCTCGTGCGGGAGGCCCTCGGCCTCTGAATCACGCGCGGACGACGGAGGTGCAATGCCCGCCGGGCGCGAAGAGCTCCGCGAACCGCGCCCGGACCTCTTCCGGGGTCACGCGGCGCAGCAGCGCGGGGACGAGGAACGGATCGAGCCCCCGCAGGGCGGCCGAGAGCAGCAGGAACGCCGTGCCCTCCTGCGAATCGAGCCCGCGGACGAAGTGGCCGGTGATCTTGTGGATCGCCCGCCCGAACTCGTCGTTGTCGGTCCCCGTCCGGCCGAACCGGCGGATCTCCGACAGGAGCGCCTCCCGGGCCCGCTCCGGCTCGTCGGTCTCGATCCCGAAGGTCACGAAGCCGAAGTCCTCCTCGCCGGCGTAGGAGGCATAGAACGAGTCGTCGATGATCCCGGCCTCGTAGAGGCGGTTGCGGGCCGGCGACGCGGCGCCGAACATCATGGCGAGGAGCACGGCGGTGAGGAGGTCCCGCCGACGCAGGGCCTCTCCGGCGAGCGGCACCGCGCGGTCCTTGTAGCCCACGAGCAGTTTCCCGCGCATCACCGGGAGGCGCTCCTCGACCCGGGCCGACAGCACGCGACGGCGCTCCCGCACCCTCAGGCGCACGACGCGGCCGGACGTCCGCCGCCCCAGCGTCTCCGCGAGCGCGATCTCCGCCACCTCCCGCGGTTCGACGTCGCCGGACACCACGAGACAGAGGTTCCCGGGATCGTAGAACGCCCGGTGGCAGCGCAGCAGGGCCGCGTGGTCGATCGCGCGGACCGACTCCACCGTCCCCGTGATGTCGTTCCGCACCGGGTGCGCGGCGTAGAGACCCCGGACGAGGGCGTTGAACGCCCGCCAGTCCGGGTTGTCCTCGTACATCCGGATCTCCTGGACGATGATCTCCCGCTCCTTCTCCACGGCCGCGGCGGAGAAGCGCGGCACGAGGACCATCCGGAGCAGCGTCCGCAGGTTCGCCTCCAGGTTGAGGTCGCACTGGAAGAAGTAGGAGGTCGTGCGGAAGGACGTCTCGGCGTTCGCGCTCGCCCCCTGCCGGGAGAAGATCTCGAAGGCGTCGCCGTCCTCCTGTTCGAAGAGCTTGTGTTCGAGGAAGTGGGCCGCGCCGTCCGGCACGACCCGACGCGCGCCGGTCTCCGGATCCAGGTACGCCGCGTCCACCGAACCGAAGTCGGCGCCGACCACCGCGAACTTGCGGCAGAAGCCCGGCCGGCGATGCACGAGGACCGTCAGCCCCGATTCGAGGTCGAAACGGTGGACTTCCTCCGCGAGGACCTCGTCGCGGAGGACGGAGGACCGGGGGGCCGCCCGCCGCGCGCTCACGGCTGCCCCCGCGCGAGGAGGTAGGCGATGTCCGGTTCGACCTCCGCCGCCGCGGCGGCCACGTCCGCCGCGCGGACGCGGGCCACCCGGGCCGCCGCCTCGGCGAGGGATCGCGCTCCGCCGAACGCCTTCTGCTCCATGAAGAACGCCGCGATCCGCGCCGGCGAATCCGCGGAGCCGACGATCTCCGCCCGCAGATGGTCGCGGGCCTCCCGGATCTCGTCGGCCGAGAAACGGCCGCACCTCAGCGCCGCCATCTCGCGCCGGACGATGCTCTCCACCCGCGGCGCAGCCTCCACGTCGATGCCGGCCTGGACGAACGCCACGCCCTTGGCGTGATCCACCGTGGAGTGGCAGTAGTACGCGAGCGAGTGGCGTTCCCGGACCTCCTGGAACAGCCGGCAGTAGGGTCCCGAGCCGAGGATCGTGTTCCACACCGCGAGCGGCCAGGACACCTCCCCCGAGCCGTTTCCGCCGGTCCGGTACCCGAGGACCATGCGGGCCTGCACGACCTCGGAGGCCTCCCGCACGCGACGAAGGCGCCCCGGCCGGCGCCGCACGGCGGGGGCCAGCGCTGCCACCCGTGACCCGTCGCGGATGGCCCCGAAGCACTCCTCGGCGGCGTCGCGCACTTCCTCCGGATCGACGCTCCCCACGACGTACACCTCGACCGGCGCCGTGGCCAGCGTCTCCTCCCACACCTCGACGAGGCGCTCGCGCGTGACGGCCTCGATCTCCTCCGGTTCGCCGTACTCCAGGCGCCCGTAGGGCTCTCCCGCGCACATGATCTTCACGCAGCGGTCCGCGGCGTACCGCGCCTTGTCGTTCGCCAACCCCTCCACGAATCGCCGGAGGTTCAGACGCTCCTGGGCGAACGTGCTCTCGGGGAAGAGACGGCCGTCGAGAACGGGATCGAGCAGGACGTCCCGCAGGAGGCCGAAGCACTGGCGAAGCAGGCCTCTCCCGCCCATCAGGAGGTAGCGGTCGTCCACGACCTCCGCACGCAAGGTCAGGACCTGGCGCTCGCCCGCGCGCGCCACGTCGGCGTCGAGGCTCGCCCCGAAGAGGTCGTCCAGGCGCCGCGCGATGGCGGCCATGTCCGGCAGGCGTCGCGTCCCCCGCCGGAGGACGAACGGCAGGAGCGCCCCGGCGGCCGTATCGCGGTCGAGGGGGCGGTGGACGAGGATGTTCACCAGAGAGGTCTTGAATCGCCTGGTGGGGTACACGAGGAGGTCCACGGCCCCGTCGAGGCGCCAGGCGCGCAGCGCCTCTCCCTCGCGTCCAAGTCCTTCCCCGGTATCGATTTGGGCGGCCACGCGGGACGGCAATCTAGCAGACCCGGGCCGGACGGTCAAAAGCCGCCACGCGCGGCATTGACTTTGCCGTGACACCCGGGGACTAAGGTACGCTCTGGTCCCACGGAGCCCATTCCATGCGCGCCACCCTTCTCGCCGCCGTCGCCCTGTCCGTCTTCCTCGTGGCCCTCGCCCCGGGCCAGGAACCGCCGGTTCCCCCGGTCGAGGCCCTGCGTCCCCCCGCCCCCCCCACCGCCTCCAACCCGGACGCGGTGGCGCTCCTCGACCGGGCCGTCGCCCACCAGGCGCCCCGGGAGTTGACGGAGCCGGGCGCCATCAAGGACCTCACGGTCCGCATCGGAACCAGGGTCTGGGACCACAACCAGCAGCCGGCCCAGGTGATCTCCCTCGGAGTCACCCGTTTCATGGTGTTCGGCGACCCCGAGAAGTTCCGCTCCGAGTGGCGCACCAGCGTGGACACCCAGGTCCAGGGCTTCGACGGCAAGCGCTTCTGGTACACCGACAAGGAGACCAACCGGTTCCTTCTGGGCGACGACACCGAGAAGGACCGCCAGGCCGTCCGGGAGGAGATGGACGAAACCCGGCACCTCGTCCAGTTCTTCTTCCTCGCGAACCTGAAGGGGCCCCACGTCCTCCTGTCCCTGGAGGCCGACGAGACGATCGAGCAGTTCGACAAGAAGATCCCCTGCCGCGTGATCCTGCGCCACAACGTCGACCCCGCGAAGAAGGAGCCGCCGGTGCGCCTGTGGCTCGGGGTCGCGGACACGGCCCTGCACAAGGCTTCCGCGCTCGCCACGGACTACGGCCAGAAGACCCTCACCTTCCTGTTCCGCTACGACGAGTCCGTGCAACCGAGGGTCAAGGGCGTACTCGTCCCCTTCCGCCTCGAACTGTGGGAACAGCCCTTCGGCGCGCCCCTCGGCCGGGTCGCGGCCGTCGCCACGCTGGAGGAGCAGGGGGGCATCGAGTTCAACACCGGGCTCGACCCGACGCTGTTCCTCCGCCCCGTGCCGGAGAGATAGCCGCCGCTACTTCCGCTCGAAGTGGCGCTCCAGGGCGGCGTAGTCGATGCGCAGCGCCGTGGGGCGACCGTGCGGGCACGTGTGCGCGTGCGCCAGTTCCTCCGCGCACCGCAGGAGGTCCGCCACCTGCTCCCGCGTGAGCGGGTCTCCCGCCTTCACCGCGGCCTTGCAGGCCATGGTGGACAGCAGCCTCGCCCGGAGCGCCTCGCCGGACGGCCCCCCCTCCTCCGACAGCGAGGGCAGAAGCCCGAGCAGCACCTCCGCGGGGTCCGCGGCGACGAGCGCGGCGGGGATCCCCCCGACGGCCACGGCCCCGCGGCCAAAGGCCTCCACGAGCACGCCGACCGCCGCCAGCGCCTCCTTGGAGGCCAGCACGGCCTCGACCTCCGGCGCCGCGAGCTCCACGACCACGGGGCGCAGCAGGCGCTGCACGACGGGCCCCGCGGCCTGCGCGCGGGCACGGAGACGATCGTAGAGCACCCGTTCGTGGAGCGCGTGCTGGTCGAGGATCTCGATCCCCCGGTCCGTCTCCAGCACGATGTACGTGTTGCGCACCTGGAGGAAGTCGACCGCGCGACCCGCGGGCCCGCCCGCCGCGGGTCGCCCCCCGCCCGCGAGCCCCGACGGGAACAGGCCGCCGCCCGCCGGAGGGTCCGTCCGCGGTCGCCGCGCCAGGAAGTCCGCCACCGCCTCCCGCACCCGCCGTTCGCGGTCCGCGCCGTCCACCTCCGGCACCGTCCCCGGAGCAAGCGCGACGGGGCGGGCGAGATCGGCCCGCGTCAGCGCCTCCCGCACCGTCCGCGACACGAGGGCATGGACCGAGGAGGAATCCCGGAACCGCACCTCGACCTTCGCCGGGTGGACGTTCTGGTCCACGAGGGCGGGGTCCATGGACAGGTACACGAAAGCCACCGGGTGCCGCGGTCCGAAAATCAGGTCGGCATAGGCCTGTCGGACGGCGTGCAGGAGCGCCTTGTCCCGCACGAAGCGCCCGTTGAGGAAGAACAGCAGCCCCGTCGTGTCGGCCCGCGTCACCGCGGGCGGCGCCAGGTCGCACTCGACGGAGACCCCCGCCCCCTGCCCCTCCGCCGTGAGGAGCGCGTCCTTCAGGTTCCGGCCGAACGCGAGCGCGATGCGGTCCCGGCGCCCCATCCCCGCGGGGAAACGCAGGACCGGCCGCCCTTCGTGTACGAGCACGAACTCCGCGTCCGGGACGGAGATGCCGAAGCGGCTCACGACCTCCGTCACGCGGGCCATCTCCGCCGCGGGCGACTTCAGGAACTTCAGCCGCGCCGGGACGTTGCGGAACAGGTCCCGCACTTCGACGGCCGTCCCCTCCGGGGAGGCCGCCGGCCGCGGCGGGGAGACGGCGCCGAACTCGCACGCGACCTGGTGTCCGGACGCCTCTCCCCGGACCCGGCTCCGCACCGTGGCTCGCGACACGGCCCCGATGGAGGCCAGCGCCTCGCCCCGGAACCCGAAGGTCCCGATGTGGAGCAGGTCGTCCACGTCGGAGAGTTTGCTCGTGGAGTGCGCCGTGAACAGCCGCTCCATGTCCAGGGCGGAGACGCCGTGGCCGTCGTCCGAGACGCGGATCAGGCGCCGCCCGCCTTCCTCGACCTCGACCTGCACCCGCCGGGCCCCGGCGTCGAGCGCGTTCTCCACGAGCTCCTTCACCACCGACGCGGGGCGCTCCACGACCTCGCCCGCCGCGATGCGGTTGACGACGTCCGCCGGCAGGGTCCGGATCCGAGCCGCATCAGACATCCGCCGCGTCCTCCGTCAGCCGCACGACGAGAGCGTCCATGACCGCCGCCTCCGGCACCGCCGTCCGCAGAGCCGCCGCGGCCTCGGTGAGCGCCGGGAAGTGCCGCCGCAGAGCCTCGATCCGGAACGCACGCGCCTGCGTCACCGCCCGCACGGCGGGCGGTTTTCCCCCCAGGGCGGCCGCGGCCTCCTCGGGAGAACGCCCCTGCGCCAGGAGCCGGGCCGCCGCGTAGACCTGCGCCAGTCGGTACTGGGCGGACCACACCAGCCGGCCCGCCACGTAGCCGGCGTCGCGCCGGTTGCGGCCCCGCTCGTCCTCGGTGCCCTCGAGGAACAGGTTACGCGCGATGCGGAACGCCAGTGCCGCGTTCCGCTCGTAGACCGCCTCGCCGAAAGCGAACACGCTGTAGTCCCGCGAGCCGCCGAGCAGGTCCCGGACGGACTCCTCCGTCACCCTCGCCCCCGAGGCCGCCAGCACCGACAACGCCGCGTCCACGAGCGACAGGTCGTTGCCCACGATCGCCGTGATCCGATGCGCGGTCTGGAGATCGAGCGCGAGGCCCCGCTCTTTCGCCCGGGCGGTCGTCCACTTGTTGAGCGCGGTGTCCCACTCCGGCCGCCCCGGCCACGGGGTGTCGAACAGACGCCGGCACTCCACCACGACGGCGCCGGCGTCCGCGAGCTTCTTCGCCGTGCCACGGCCCGTCTCGCCCGCCGCGATGATCACCCGCGAGAACGAGGGCGCCGCGGCCGCGAATTTCGCCAGCAGCACGGCGTCCGCTTCGCCGAGGGCCGGACACCGCCACAGGACGAGCTTCTTCGCCACGAACATCGGGAGGGTTCGCGCGTCCTCCAGCGCGTCCGGCAGAGGCGTGCCCTCGGAGTCTCCCGGGCGTCGGGGAGCATCGAGCGCGACGAACCCCTCCTCGGCGCGGCCGAGGAACGCCTCGCGCGCCAGGCGCACGGCCGCGTCCGAGAAGTAGTCCTCGTCCCCGTGCAGGACGAGCACCGGCGGCACCTTGCCCCCGCGCAGCAGCGCCATGAGCCCATCGACGTTCATCGGGACCGCCACTCCTCGTAGCGCCGCAGCGCATCGCCCGTCACGGAGGGTCTCATCGTCGCCGCCACGGCCAGCAGGTCCTCCGTCGTGATCTCGCGCGGGTCGCCCCCCCGCACGGCGGCGAGGAACGACTCGCCGGCGGCCTTCTCCGCCAGGCGCCTCAGGTCCGCTCCCGACCACCCCGCGAGCGCCGACGCCACCGCCGCGGGGTCGAAGTCAGGCGCCACCGGCCGCCCCGCCAGCGTCAGCAGGAGGATCCCCGCCCTCGCCTCGGCATCGGGCAGCCCGACGTAGACCGTGACGTCGAACCGTCCGGGCCGCAGCACCGCCGGGTCCAGGTTCCACGGAGCGTTCGTGGCGCCGAGGAAGAGGAGCCCTCCCCGGCGGCCCGCGAACCCGTCGAGCTCGCCGAGGATCTGCGGTACGACGCGCGACATCACCGAGGAGGCGTCGCCGGGCCGAACCGGCAGGAGCGCCTCGACCTCGTCGATGAACACCACCGACCGCGGACGGGCCCGCGCCTGTGCGAAGAGGGCCGCCACGTTCTTCTCCGCCTCGCCCACCCACTTCGACAGGAGGTCGGACGGCCGCACGGTGAAGAAGTCCGCCTCGATCTCCCCCGCCACCGCCCGGGCGAGCAGGGTCTTGCCGGTGCCCGGGGGACCGTACAGCAGGACTCCCCCGCCGGGGCGCACGCCGTAGCGCGCCGCCGCTTCCGGGTGCCGGAACGGCAGGACCATGCGGAGGCGGATCTCCTCCTTCACCTCGTCGAGACCCGCGACGTCCCCGAGGCGCACCTCAGGGCGGGAGGCCGGCGCGAAGCGGTCCTCGCCCCCTTCCCCCCGCGCCTCACCGGTCCGGTCCGGCAGCGCCACGACCTCTCCGGCCAGGGCGCGCAGTTCCGCGGCCGCGCCGGTCCGCCGCGCCGCAACGACGGCATCCGCAAGCCCCGCGGACAGGAGCATCGTCTCGGCGGCCCGAAGCAGTTCACGCCGGGTCTCGGACCGCCGCCCCGCCCGCAGGGATGCCAGGGCGCGCTCGACGAGGCGGCGGGAGTCGGCAAGGTGTCGGTCGTGCAACTACTTCTTCTCCCGGTCCTTCCCCAGTTCCTCGCGGATAGCCGCCAGCCCTTCGGCGATGGCCCGCTCCGCACCCGGATCGCCGGTCGGCTCCGCGGCCGCCAGGGCGGCCTCCACGTCGGCCTCCGGGACCGGCTCCGCGCCGGCGCCGTCCTCCGGCAGCATCGCTCCCGCGGAGAGGTCCATGAACAGGGCGATGCGCTCCTCCATCGACCGGGCCCCCTGCATCGCCTCCGCGAACCGCACCTGTGTCCGCTCCAGGTCCACGGCGCGGAGCGAGGCCGAGATCCCGCGCGACAGCGCGGACATCGCCTCGGCGAACGACGCCGCCGCCTCGGCCTGGTCCCGGATCTGCGTGGCCGTCTCGAGGCACAGCAGCTGCCGTTCGAGAAGGCGCTGCCCGGCGAGCGTCCGTCGCAGGGCGGCCTTCAGGAAGTCGTACTGGTCCGCGGCGCCGATCTCCCGCGCCCGCCGCGCTTTCTCCGCGTAGCCACGCCCGCTGCGCGCCAGCGCCTCGATCTGGCGCCGGATGCGGGCCAGCCCCTTGCGGATCGCGATCTCCTGCTCGATCCGACGCTCGCTTTTCGACTTGAAGAGGCCCATGGTCACTCCGAAACCGGCCCGGTGTCCTCGGTGAGCGCGTCGACCTCCCGCAGACCCTCCTCGACGCCCGCCACCTTGCCTTCCTCCATGCGCTGCCAGACGTCGAGCACCGCCCGGCCGCGGGTTCCGAGGTCCGCGAGCGGGTCTCCCTCCGCCTCGGCGCCCGAGAGTGCACCGAGCAGGGCCGACAGCTTCTCCCGATAGAGGTCCTCGTGGATCCGGTCGTCCTCCGCCATCTCGCGCAACGACTCGACGTCGGCCTCGCCGATCTTGCGGAGGATCGCCGTTTCGCTCTTCCCCCGGTGCTCCAGCCGGTGGCGAAGCGCCGCCACCGTCATCGACTCCTTCATGATCCGCGATAATTCGGACTCCAGTCGACGTATTTCCACGTGCCGTTCCTCGTAGCGCCGGGCGAGCAGCCGCCGGCGCACGGGGGACCGCATCACCGCGCCCTGCCGGAAGACCTCGTCGCGTTCGGCCTCGGCCTTCGTCAGCCGCGCGACGGTCTGCGTCTCGCGGATCGACAGCCGCGCCTCCTCCCGGCGCAGGTCCTCCGGGGAGTAGTCGGTGATCTTCTTGTCCCGCCGGAACCACTCGAGAAACGCCATGGTCTGCTCCTTCAGAGGCTGGTCTCCGGTTCCGCCGCCTCTCTCGCGGAGCGGAGGCGGCTCTCCTCCTCGGAGAGCATGTCATCGAACGAGCGCTCCTCGTCGGCCGCCGCCGTCCGCGTCGCCGCGGCCTCCGCCTCCTCCTCGCGCAGGTCCGGGAGCCGCGTCAGGTCGCGGTGCAGGCGCGAGAGCGCCTCCACCTCCTCGAAGGCCCGCCGGGCGGCGAGGGCGTCCGCCGCGGCGGTCTCCACCTCGGTCTCGGGCGGCAGGGGCGCGCCGAGTACCGCCCGGTCCCGGATCAGCGCCAGCTGGCGGTCGAACACGGCCACGCGCCGACTCAGGAGATCCACGCGATTCAGGAGCGCGTCCATCGTCGACCGCACCTCGGCCACCTGCTTCGCGGCCAGGCGCCGCCGCACGGCCGAGGACTCCGCCCGCCCCTCGGCCAGCAGGCGCTCCTCCTCGCGCGACAGGGCGCGGATGTCCTCCACGAGGGTCTCGCGGTGGCGGACGGCGCGGCCGCGCTCGGCCTCCAGGCGCGCGAGGGCGTCGCGCTCGTCGCGCGAGGCGCGGTAGATGCTCGCGGCCTCCTCCGGGATTTCCTCTCCCGAGACCAGCCGCCGGATGCGGTCGAGAAGCGACACTCAGGACCTCCTCAGCACGACGTCTCCGTCCTCCTCCGTGAGGACGACGAACTCGGACTCCCGCGCGAACCGTTGGAACGCCCGCACCGCGATCGGCTCCGGCACCCCCAGTTCCGAGGCGGCGTGGCGGGCGGAGAGGCCGCGCAGGACCAGCGTCGCCCGCGCCGTCTCCGCCCATCGGACGGCCCGCGCCTCCAGTTCCGCGTCGCCCTCCGGCGCCAGGAACGCCGGCACCGGGCGTCGGTCGCCGCACGACAGGCGGAATCCGCCCCCCGGGGCGGGTTCGAACCGCCACGGGCCGGCATCGCCGTCGGCCGGCTCCGCCCACCCCGACGTGGAGAGCACGGCCGCCGCCACCGGCCCGGGCGGAAGGACGGCCAGGGCCGCCTCCCGGGCGAGCGGCTCCGGTCGCCGGCCCGTGACCCACTCGCGGAACGGGTGAAGCACCGCCGCCACGACGAGCAGGTCCGGGGCCCTCGCGCCGAAGCCCCCGCCCCCCACCGCATACACCAGCCGGGCCCCGCGCGGCAGGCGGTCCAGGAGGTCCCCCGCGCAGGCGCCTTCCGCCAGGAGCACCCGCCGCAGCTCGTCCTCGAAGTCCGGCGGGAACTCCGGACACCGCCGGGCCCGCCCGCGGATCGCGGGGCCCCCGGGCGGAAGCGCGAACGTCGTCGAGGCCTCCACGCGGGCCCGGATCCGCGAGACGAATCCGGCCTCGAGTGCGGCGGCCCGGTCGGGGGTCAGGGGGTCACGCATGGCTTCGCGGGACGGCGCCATCCCGGCCCGCACGGCCATTTTCTCAGGCCCCCCGTCAATTCACAACGACATCCCCCAAAAGGGCGGCGAGCAGCAGGACGCTCATCACCCCGTTCAGCGTGAAGGACGCGGTGTTCACACGCGAGAGGTCGCCCGGGCGCACGATCGCGTGCTCGTAGACGAGCAGGGCGGCGGCCGCGGCGACCCCGCCGAGCCAGATCGCCCCCAGGTGCGCCGGGAGCGCGGCGAGCGCGAGTCCGGCCACCGCCCCGGCGTGGAGCGCGGCGGATATCACCAGCGCCCCGCGAGGGCCGAGACGGGCCGGCAGCGAGAAGAGGCCCCTCCGCCGGTCGAACTCCACATCGAGCAGGGCGTAGATGATGTCGAAACCCGCCGTCCACAGGACGACGGCGACCCCGAGCAGCACCGCCGACAGCGCGCCGGGGCCGAACTCCCCCTTCACCGCCACCCACGCCCCCACCGGGCTCAGGCCCAGCGCCACGCCCAGCCAGAGATGGCAGAGCGACGTGAAGCGCTTGGCGTACGGGTAGGAGAGGAGCACCGCGAGCGCCACGGGAGAGAGGCACAGCGCGAGGAGGTTCAGGAGCCCGCAGGCCGCCACGAAGACGCCGGCCGAGGCGACGAGGAAGGTCCAGACCTCCTTCCGGGAGAGCACGCCCCGGGGCAGCTCGCGGCTCCTCGTCCGGGGGTTCTCCGCGTCGATGGCATGGTCCGCCAGACGGTTCATGGCCATCGCCGCGGAGCGGGCCCCGGCCATCGCGACCACGACCAGGGCGAGCGTCCGCCACGCCGGCAGGCCGTCCGCCGCGAGCAGCGCCCCCATGAGGGCGAACGGCAGGGCGAAAACGGTGTGCCGGAAGCGCACCATCCTCAGGAAGGAGGCCCCGCGCCCGAACAGGCTCATTCCCCCCCGCCCCACCGCGCCGGACTCGGCAGGCGGAACCCCAGCCGGTCCATCACCTTGAGGACCACGTGCCCGACGAGGTCCTCCACCGACTTCGGCCGGTGGTAGAACCCGGGCGCCGCCGGCAGGATGACCCCGCCGGCCTCCGCGACCCGCACCATGTTCCGCAGGTGCACGAGCGACAGCGGAGTCTCGCGAGGGACGAGGATGAGGGGGCGACCTTCCTTCAGCATCACGTCGGCCACTCTCTCGATGAGGTTGCCGGACGCGCCGCACGCCACGGCGGAAAGCGTCCCCATCGAGCAGGGGCAGATCACGGCGGCATCCGTGCGGCAGGAGCCCGACGACACCGGAGCCTCGACCATGCCCACCGGGTAGTACCGCACGGACCCCGCCCCGGGGAAGAGGGCGGCGAGGTCGGGCGCCGCGAGGTCAACGGAGATGCCCTCCTCGGCCCGCAGGACCTTGGCCGCGGCCTCGGACAGCGAGACCACGACCTCGGCGCCCCCGCGCGCCAGCGCGCCCACGAGGGCCCGTCCATAGACGGCCCCGCTGGCCCCGGTGATCCCCACGAAGATCCGCCTGCCTGCCGCGTCCGTCATCCCGCCCGCTCCGACCAGAACACGAGGAGGCCGACATTGTAGAAGGCGTGGGTGTAGACGCAAACGCCCAGCCCCCGCACGAGGAAGAGGAGGCCCAGGGCGCCACCCGCCAGGAGCCGGAACACGAACGCGTCGGGCCGGAACGGCTCGGCCATGGCGCCGGCATGGTGGAAGAGGGCGAACGCCGCGCTGGAGAAGAGGAGCGCCAGGAGGGTGAAGATGGCGTCGTTTCCGCGGACCACCTTCACGCAGATCCACCGCAGGCCGCCGAGGAGGAGGAGCCGGAACACCAACTCCTCCCACACTCCGGCACCCATGAAGAGGAGCGCCCGCAGGCCCGTGCCGACGGCAGCCGGCGATGCCGCGAGGGCCCCGAGGCTTCCCTGCAGCCGCGTGACCAGCGGGCCCAGGACGGCCCCCAGCAGCGCGCCCTCGAGGAGGATCAGGGGATACCCGCGGAAGTCCCGCTCGGGGCCCTTGTGCTTCGCCACGAGCGCCACGATGAAGCCGAGGGACACGGCGGCCGTGAGCCCCGCGTAGGCGCCGAACCCGAGGTGCAGGATCATCCGCTTGACGAGCAGCCCGGCGTGGTTCTGCACCCGGGCGCCGGTGAGCAGGATGCCGATCTCGTAGGCCGCCAGAAGGGGCAGGATGGCCACGAGGCCCACGGAGAGGGTCCGGGACGGCGCGAAGTAGCCTTTCACCGGCCGCCCCCCGCCCGGGGCTTCGTCCCGACGAGCGCATTCACTATGCCGAGGCTCAGGTCGTGCACGCGAACCGCCGTCAGGCCCTCCTCCTCCATGATCCTACTCAGGCGCTCGCGGCCCGGGAAACGCCGGACGGACCTCGGCAGGTAGCCGTAGGCGCCGTCGCCGCTTCCCGACACCAGGTTCCCCACGAGCGGAAGGACCACGAGGAAGTACAGCAGGTAGACCGCCCGGAACAGCGGGTTGGCGGGCGTGGTGAACTCGAGGACGACCACCTCCCCGCCGGGTCGGACGACCCGCCGGAGTTCGCGGAGTCCCCCCCGCAGGTCGGCCACGTTGCGGATGCCGAAGGCCACCGAGACGGTGCCGAAGGCGTCTTCGGGGAACGGCAGCGCCAGCGTGTCGGCGGCGACGAAGCGGGCCGGCGCGCCGGCGGCCGCGGCTTTCCTCCCGGCGATCTCGAGCATGGGGACGCAGAAGTCCGAGCCCACGGCGCGGCCACCCGCCCGGGCCCACTCCAGGGTGAAATCGCCCGTGCCGGCGCACACGTCGAGGACGGGTGACGCCCGCCCCGAAAGCTCGACGGCTCGACGCCGCCACATCCGGTCCCGGTTCAGGGAGAGGAGGTGGTTGAGGAGGTCGTAGCGTCGGGCGATGCCGCCGAACATGCGCCGGATCGCCCCGGACTCCCGCAGCGTGTCGGGCACGGCGAGAGTCTAGTCGGCATCTCCGCCACCAGTGCGCGAAATGCGCCGCCGGGGGGCCTCGCCCGCCGGGCCGGAGGCGGCTCGCCGCCCGGGCGGGCCGGACAACCGCCCGCCGCGGGGCCCCTTTATGGATAATGGCGAAGGCGGTTCCGCCCGCCGCCCACGAGGGAGGTCGCAGTGAACCAGGATCGGGAGCCGGTCTTCTCCGCCCGGGACCTGCCCGAGGACCGGGGGCTGGACCAGGCACTGCGGCCGAAGTCGTTCGCGGAGTTCGTCGGCCAGCGCCGTCTCGTCGAGAACCTGGGCGTCTACATCGCGGCGGCGAAGCAGCGCGGCGAACCCCTCGACCACATCCTGTTCTCGGGCCTCCCCGGCCTCGGCAAGACGACGCTGTCCTGGCTCATCGCCACCGAGATGGGCACGGAGATCCGCGCCACCTCCGGGCCGGCGCTCGCCCGCCCGCGCGACCTCGCGGGCATCCTCACCAACCTCAACGCCGGCGACATCCTGTTCATCGACGAGATCCACCGCCTGCCGGTCACCGTCGAGGAGTACCTCTACGGCGCCATGGAAGACTTCACCCTCGACATCGTCCTCGACCAGGGCCCCGCCGCGAGGTCGATCCGCATCGACCTGCGGCGCTTCACCCTGGTGGGCGCCACGACGCGCGAGGGCCAGCTGTCCGGCCCGCTGCGCGGCCGGTTCGGCGTCAACGAGAAACTCGAGCTGTACCCCCCGGAGGACCTCGCGGAGGTGCTCCGCCGCTCGGCCCGGCGCATCGGCGTGACGCTCACCGACGAGGCCGCGGAGCACGTCGCCCGGCACTCCCGCGGCACCCCGCGCCTCGCCAACCGCTTCCTGAAGCGCATCCGCGACTTCGCGCAGGTGGAGGCCCAGAACCGCATCACGGTGGACGTGGCCCGGAACGGGCTGGCACGGCTCGGCATCGATGCGTTCGGCCTGTCGCCCGTGGACCGCAAGATCCTCGCCACCCTCCTCCGGGCAGGAGGCCAGGCCGTGGGCGTGAAAACGATCGCCGTCTCCGTGGGCGAGGAGGAGCAGACGATCGAGGACGTCTACGAGCCGTTCCTGATCCAGGAGAGCCTCATCCTGAAGACCCCGCGCGGCCGCGTCGCCACGCCGCGCGCCGCCGAGGTGCTGCCCGATCTCGCCGGCGGCCGTGGCCAGGGAGCGCTGTTCTGAACTGCCGCCCGCTCCCCTTCCTCCTCGCCGTCGCGCTCGCCGCCTGCACCAGCGCGGTGACGCCGCGGGACCGGTTTCCCCGCGACGGGCCCGCCGCCCGGCCGCCCCCCACCGTCCGGGTCCTGCTGCGGGCCTCGTCGGCCTCGCCGTCCGTGCGCGTCGAGACGCCGGGGCGGTACCGCATCGAGTTCCCCTCGGGCCGGGACTCCCCTCGCCAGGGCAGCCGGCTCGCCGCGGACTACCTCCTGCGCGGCGGCACACCCGAGCTCCGCGTCGTCAGCGAGGACGGGCCGATCCGCGTGGACGGGAGACCCTACCCGGGGGCCTTCCTCCTCGTCCGCGGGAGCGGAAGCCTCGTACCGGTGATCGAGACCGACGTCGAGTCCTACCTCCCCGGCGTCCTCGCCGGCGAGCTCGGGAGCGCGTACCCCGCGCCCACCCTGCGCGCCCAGGCCATCGCCTCGCGCACCTTCGCCCTGAGCCGCGCGCGCGCCACTCCGGCCGGCCGGCCCTGGCACGTGACGGACGACACGTCCTCGCAGGTCTTCCTCGGGGTCCCCGGGGGGGGCGCCAGACCGCTCGCCGACGCGGTCGCCGACACGCGCGGCATGGTCCTCACGACCGGCGGCTCCGTGTTCCCCGCGTACTTCCACTCCACGTGCGGCGGGCACACGGCCTCCGCATCCGACGTCTTCAAGGAACGGCCGCTGGCCCCGCTCGGCGGCGTTCCCTGCGGCTTCTGCCGCGAGGGCCGGCTCTTCCGGCACACGACGCGCGTCTCCGACGCGGACCTCTCCCGCCTGCTCTCCGTCGCCCCGCCCCTGAGGTCCTTCGAGGTCTCCCGGCGCACCGCGGACGGCCGGGCGACGGAGTTCCGCCTCGTCGGAGCGACCTCCGTCGCCCTGCCCGCGACCGAGGTGCGCACGCTCCTCGGCCCCGAGGTCCTCCGCTCGACGCTGATCCTCGAGATCCGCCGCGACGGCGACGGGTTCCTCATCGCCGGCGGCGGCTGGGGCCACGGGGTCGGGATGTGCCAGGTCGGGGCCGCCGCCATGGGCCGCGCCGGGGCCTCCGCGGGCGACATCCTCGCCCACTACTATCCGGGGGCGGTTCTCACGCGAGCGTACTGACTCCCTTAGAATGGTGACGATGCGCAGCGTCCGCAACTCGGTCCTGGCCCTGCTCGTCGTCTATCTCCTCGTGTCCGCCGGATACTGGTTCCAGCGCCGGGGGACGGAGCGGGCCGCCGGCCGGTCGTACTCGATCGTACGCGCGCCCTTCGACCTCGTCGGCGACCTGGTGGCGTTCTTCTCTTCCCGCGAGGAACGCCCGCCGGCGTCGCCGGCGGGGGCGCTCCCCGCCATCGTCGTCCCCGGCGATTCCGGGAGCCCGGACCTGTGGGGCCAGGGCCGGCGCCTGTACCTCTCCGGCGACTTCGCCGCCGCCGTCCCGCTTCTCCGGCAGGCCCTCTCCCGGCCCGGCCCGGACGGCCCCTCCTCGGCCACCTCCGGGACGCTCCTCGCCCAGGCGCAGCTGTTCGACATCCTGCTCGCCGGCACGCCGGCGGGGTCGGCCCTCGCGGGGCCGCCGCAGGCCCTGATCGCCCTCGCCGGCGGGGATCCGTTCCTCGCCACCGTCGTGGAGGAGACCGCCGACGAGGTCACCTTCCGCAAGGAAGGCGGCATCGGCGCCCGCGTGAAGAAGTCCGACCTGCGCGAGCAGCAGATCGCGCGCACCCCGGAGCAGAAGCGGGCGCTGGCCGAGGCCGAGTACCAGCGCCGCGCCCCGGCGCTGCGCGGGGCGGAGGCGTTCCTCAGCCTCGCCCTGTTCTGCCGGGCCTACGATCTCACCGGCCACCTCACCTATCTGCTCGAGAAGGCCCTCGAGGAGCCCGGGGAAGCCGTGGAGAAGAGCCTCTACGCCGCGTACGAGCAGGCGCGGGAAGCCGGCGACACGGCTCGCGCGGACGCCGTCCTCGACCTCCTGCGCCACTTCTTCCGCACCGGCACCCACACCCGGAACGCCGCCCTCGCCCACAAGGGCGGGACCCCTCCCCCCCCTCCCGACGACGGCGAGCCGCCCGCCGCCGGCGGCACCGCCCCCTCGAGCGGCATCGGGGGCGTCTCCGTCCGATCGCCGCGCGGGTCGAACCCGGAGCTCGACCGCATGCTGACCGAGGCCGACCGCCTGCGGGCCGAGGCCAACGAGCACTATATGCAGGCGCAGCCCGGGGCCCCGGAGCGCGCCATGCACCGCCAGAAGGCGCTCGACGCCTACGCCAAGGCCATCGAGCTCTACGAGAAGGTCGAGGAGCAGTGGGGCGTGAACCTCGAGCGGGTGTTCAAGGAGATGCTGGAGCGGCGCTACCAGCTGCTGAAGGACACCACGATCAAGTAGCGCGCCGTACCCCCCACTCCGGCGGCCACGTCCTCGCCAGGGCGTCGAGGCCCTCGGAGAACGGAGGCGTGGCGAAGCCGAGGTCCCGCTTCGCCGGCGCGACGTCCGGCGGGACGATCCGGGCCTCCATCGCCCGCACCTGCTCCGAGAACAGCACGGGGTGCCGCGTGGCGGTCTCGAGGACTCGCCCCAGCGCCCGGCACCACGAGAGGGGGAAGCAGACGACGGCTCGCCTCCGGCCGGTCCGCTCGCCCACCATGCGCACGATCTGCCGCAGAGTCACCGCTTCGTCGGAGCCCAGTTCGTAGGTGCGCCCCTCGGTCCGCGGATCGTCGATCGCCGCGATCAGGGCGGCGGCCAGATCGGCGGTTCGCAGCGGATAGATGGGGTAGTCCCCGCGTCCGGGCATGGGGAAGAACGGCGACCGGGCGAGGAACCGCGCGATGGCCGACAGGCGCGTCTCCCCCGGCCCGTAGAGCAGTCCCGGCCGGAAGATGGTCCAGCGGAGTCCCGACTCCCGGATGATGGCCTCCGCCCGGCGCTTGTGCGTCCCGTAGAGGCCGTCGTAGTCCCGCGCCGCCTTGATGCTGCTCATGAACAGCAGGCGGGTGAGCCCCGTGGCCCGCATGGCTTCCGTGACGCGACGGGCGCCACCCAGGGTGACCCGCTCGTGGAGCGCCCGCGAGGCGTGCTCGTGCGCCACGACGAGATGCATCACCGCGTCGCATCCCGCGAGCGCTCCCTCCAGCGCCCCGGGGGCCAGCAGGTCGCCCGCCGCCGTCTCCCCCGCGTCCCGCAAGGCATCGAGTCGCGGTCCGGGGAAGTCCAGCGCCCGGAACGCGAGTCCGGGACGGGCGGCGATCGCCCGACAGAGCTGGGTCCCCACGAAGCCCGCGCCGCCCGTGACCAGGATCCGCGTCACCTGAGTCCCTCCCCGAGCTTCCGAAGGATGTCCGGATGCACCCAGCCCCCCGTCTCCCGCGCCAGCCGGTAATGCCGCCTGGCGCTCTCCCGATTGTCCATCTCCAGGAGGAGGAGCGCGAGGTTGGCGTGGGCGACCGAGAAGGACGGCTTGAGCGCCACGGCTCGCTCGAAGGAGGCCCGCGCCCGCGCCCGGTCACCCAGTTTCCAGGCGATGAGACCGAGGTTGTTGTGGGAACTGGCGTGGTCCGGGCGCAGGGAGAGGGCGGCCTCGTACTGCGCTGCCGCCTTCCGCAGCAGCCCGGCGTCGGCGCGGCGCAGGCCCCGCTCGTGCAGGACCGCGCCGAGGTTGTTGTGCGCCGCGGCCACGCGGCCCGGGTAGACGGCGATGACCCGCGTCCACATGGTCTCGGAATCCCGCCAGACGGGCACCTGGATCGCGCTCAGGACCGCGAACAGCGCGCAGACGCCGCCTCCCGCCACCCAGACCGTCGTCGGTCGCCTCCGCTTCGCGGCCAGGTGCGCGGCCGCCGCCCCCACGAGGAGCCAGAGCGGGATCGTGGGGAGATAGGTGAACCGGTCGGCCGTGGCGAGGCTCCCCGCCTGCCGGAACCCGCTCACGGGCGCCATGGTCACGAGGTAGGCCGCCCACGCGGCGAGAAGCCACGGCCGCCGCCGGACCCCCGCCGCGCACGCCACGGTGAGCCCCGCGAGGAGCAGGAAGGACAGCAGGAACCGGGGATTCTCGAGCGTCAGCTCCCCGGGGGGCTCCGCGGGGTAGACCGGCGACAGGTCCGCGGGCCATGCGCTGCGCACGAGCGGGAACGCCAGTCCCCAGGACACCGCCACGCCGCGCGAGAGCAGGCCCTCCGCGGTGGCCTCCGGGAACAGGTCCGATTGCCGGGGATCGACGGCGCTCACGACCGCGACCGCCGTCGCCATCGCGAAGAACGCCCACTTCTCCAGCGCCAGTCGCGGGAGCGAGGCCACCCCACGGCACCTCCCGAGGGGCCAGGCGTCGAGGACGAGGAGGAGGACCGGGATCGTGACCGCCATCGGCTTGGCCGCCATGGCGACGATCGCGAACAGGAAGGCGACCACCATGGCCCGCCGGCGTCGCCGTGCCTCCCCGGAGCGACGGGAGCGCAGGTACGCGAGAACGGTCAGGAGGTAGAACAGCGTCGACAGGAGGCCTTTCTGCTCCGCCACCCACGCCACGGATTCCACGCGGAGCGGGTGCAGCGCGAAGAGCAGCGCGGGGAGGCCCGCGGCAAGGAGGCCCGCGCCCGCGCGCGCGCCCGGCAGGATCGCCCGGCCGACGAGGTAGACGAGCCACGCGTTGACGGCGTGGAGCAGCAGGCTCACGGCGTGGTGCAGTCCTGCCCGATCGCCCAGGATCGCGTTCTGCACGGCGTGCGACAGGTACGCCACGGGATGCCAGTAGAACAGGTGGGTGTCCGTGAGCATCCACCTGATGTTCGCGACGGACAGGTCCGCCACGTGGACGTTGCGGGTCGTATAGTGCCCGTCGTCCCAGTTCACGAACTCGTGCGTGACGATGGGGCCGAACGTCGCGGCGAGCAGCACGGCGGCCGCCACCGCCGCCGGCACCCGGCCGGTCGTCCCGGCCCGGGCGGGCGGGCGGTCGTGACTCGTCATGCCGGGCCCCCGGTCTCCGGACCTACGGCGCCAAGGGGACGTAGATGGTCCTGAACTTGTTCTTGAACCAGGTGTTCGCGCCGGTGGCGCTCTCGTCGCGCAGGTCGAAGTCCGCGCTGCCCGAGGCCTTGTTCTTCGTGAAGGTGGTGCCGGAGGCCTGGGAGTGGACGAAGAGACCGTCGCTCCCGGCGTCCTTGACCGAGTTCCCTTCGATCGTGCACCCGTCCGCGGCCCCGTTCAGGTTGACGCCGTCATAGCCCGTTCCCGCGACCTTGTTCTTGCGGACGGCGTTGTTCGGGCCTTCCACGAAGATCCCGAGGTTGGCCGCCTCGGACACCTTGTTCCCTTCCACGAACTGGGCCGACCCATCGACGACGATCCCCACGTTGCCGCAGCGGGTCACGCGGTTCTTCAGGAGGGCGTTCGCGGAGAAGTGCAGGGCATACCCCGAACCCTCGCAGTCCTCCACGGAGTTCATCGCGATGCGGACGTTCGACGTGTCCGTGGAGTCGTCGATGGCGATCCCGTCACCGCCCCCGAGGGAGACCGAGTTCTTCTCGACGACCGTGTTGTCTCCGCCGACGACGATGCCGGGGCCAGCGGAGCGCGAGACGTCGTTCTTCTGCACGATGGAGTTCGGGACCCCCGTGCTGCCGCCTTCGTAGGCCAGCGCGATGCCGGCGTCCCCGGTGTTCTCGATGGAGCACTTGAGGACCGTGATCTCGTCGCAACCGGTCAGGGCCCGGATTCCGCACTCGCCCGCGTCCTCGATCCGGCACCGCTCGACGATGACTCTCTCCGCGTCGTTCATCAGGATGCCGTTGCCCGCCGCGCCGACCACGTAGCACTTGTAGGCCCGGCAGTCCCGGCACCGGATGAACTGCACGCCGTCGGCCGGTCCCGGTCCCACCTGCAGGCCGAGAACGAGGACGCTCGTGCAGTCGAGGAAGACGAGACCGCGCACGATGGCATCGTCGCGCCCGCGGATCTCGAGCCCGTCGAACGCGTTGACGATCACCGTCTCCGCGTAGGGGCCGCCGTGGATCTCGATGACGTCTCCATCGCCGGCGGCATCGACCGCCTGCTGGACCGTCGCGTACTGACCCGGCACGACCCGCACGGCGGCGATCGCCTCGCCGGCCGAAAGAACGAGGAGGAGCAGAGCCGGAACCGCAATGAAGAACCTCATGTCACCTCTCCGCGGAATCAGGGAATGCACGGGCATGCCGACGCCACTACTTATAAAGGAAATCCCCGATTGACTACAACCTATAGCGTTCGATCTTGCCGCGCAGCGTCGTGCGGTGGATCCCCAGCATCCTCGCCGCCCGGACCTGGTTGCCCCCCGTCCGCTTCAGCACCGCCGCCACGAGCGGCGCCTCGAACAGCTCCAGGAACCGTTCGTACACCCCTTCCGCCCCCGGAGCCGCGTCGAGCACCCGCTCCACGATCGCGCGGACGGCTCCGGCGTCCTCCTCCGGGCGGCGGCGGGCCCCCGCGAGCACGGGCTCCGGCAGGTGCTCGGGCAGGATGGTGCCCCCCCGGGACAGCACCAGAGCGTGCTCCACGGCGTTCCGCAGCTCGCGGACATTGCCGGGCCAGGAGTGGGAGAGCATGACCTTGAGGGCCTCCGCCGAGATGGCCGCCCCGGTGCCTCGGAGGAAGTGCGCGGCCAGGGCGGGCAGGTCCGCCAGACGCTCGCGCAGGGCGGGGACCCGGATGGACACGACGTTCAGCCGGTAATACAGGTCCTCCCGGAAGCGCCCCCGCGCGATGGCGCCGGCCAGGTCCGCCTGCGAGCAGGAGACCACCCGGGCATCCGCCCGCACCGGCACCGCACGGCCCGGGCTCTCGAACGTCCTCTCCTCGAGAAGCCGGACGAGCGCCACCTGCGCCGGCGGCGGGAGCGTCTCCACGTCGTCGAGGAACAGCGTGCCGCCCTCCGCCGCCGCGACCCGGCCCACCCGCCCGTCTTCGGCGCTCTCGCCGAACAGCTCCGCGGGGACCAGGGACTCCGGGATCGCCCCGCAGGACACCGGGACGAAGGGTCCCCGGGCCCGCGCCGACGCGTAGTGGATGGCCCGCGCCACCATCTCCTTCCCGGTCCCGCTCTCCCCGACGAGCATGACCGGGGCATCCGTGAGGCTGACGGCCCCGATGCGCTTGTAGACCTCCTGCATGGCCGGCGTGCGGCCCACCAGCGCGGTCTCCCGGCCCGTGCCGCTCGCGGTCCCGGCCTTCACCGCGACGTTCCGGGCCGCCTCGCGGGCCTCCAGGGCCCGTCCCAGGAGCGTCGAGATGCGGTCGAGGTCCAGCGGTTTCAGGAGGTAGTCGTAGGCGCCCCGGCGGACCGCTTCCACCGCCGTCTCGACCGTCCCGTAAGCGGTCACCACCACGACCGGGAGACCGGGGTCCGCCGCGCGCAGCCGCTCCAGCGCCTGAAGCCCGTTCATGCCGGGAAGCCGCACGTCGAGGATCACGAGGTCGGGCCGGAAGGCCTCCGCCAGCGTGAGGCCGGTCTCGGCCCGGGAGGAGGTCCGCACTTCGTGCCCTTCGCCGCGCAGGTACTTCTCCAGCGCCTGGCAGATGCCGGGCTCGTCGTCGATCACGAGGATTCGCGCCATGCGCCGCCTCCCGCGGACAACGTCAGCCGGAACACGGTCCGCCCGCCGACTCGCCCGTACGTCACGTCTCCGCCGTGCGCGCGGGCGATGGAGCGGGTCACGGAGAGCCCGAGTCCCGTGCCCCCCTCCCGCCCGCTGACGAACGGGGTGAAGAGACGGGGCGACATCTCCTCCGGAACGCCCGGTCCGCCATCCTCGACCTCGAGCGCGGCGAAGTCCCCCGATCGCCCCAAGCGAACCTGCACCGTTCCCCCCGGCGGCGATGCCTGCAGGGCATTGAGAACGAGGTTCATGAGCGCCTGCCGCACGCGGTCGCCGTCCGCCGTCAGTAGGACGGCCTCGTCGGGCGCATCGCACGTCAGGTCGAGCCCCAGGTGGCGCGCGAGCGGGGAGAGCGCCTTCCTCACGCCCGCGACGGCTTCCCGCAGGTCCGTCTCGCGCCTGGCGTACCGCGGCTCCCCGGCGAAGAAGAGGAGCTCCTCCACGCCGTGGTCGAGCCGCGCCATCTCCGAGAGGAGGAAGTCCACGTCCTCCGCCGCCCCCGGCGGGCACTGCCGCCGGACCATCTGGGCGGTCATCCGCATGCCGGAGAGAGGGTTCCGCAACTCGTGCGCCACGGCCGCCGAGAACCGCCCGAGCGTGGCCATCTTCTCCCGCTCGAGCAGCGCCTCACGCGAACGGCGCAGCCCCTCGACCATCTCCCCGAACGCGGCAGCCAGGGCCCCCACTTCGCCCCCCCCTCCCGCGGGAACCGGGGCATCCAGGTTCCCCTCGCGGGCCTCCGCGGCCCGCGCCGCGAGGCGCGCGAGAGGCCGGGTGACGGTGCCCGCGATGAGGCTCCCGAGCAGGAGCGAGGCGGCCAGCGCGAGCCCGAGAATGAGGAACAGCGGCCGCCGCGCACGCTCCTTGGCGGCCTTCACCGGGGCCTCGGGGGCCAGGAGGAACAGCGAGCGGCTCCCCGCGCCCGCCCTGGCGACCCGGTACTCGGCCCCACCGAGGACCACGCGATCCCCGGCAAGCCCGGCAAGGGCCTCGCCCGCGCGGCCCGCCTCCGCCGCGGGGAGGCTCGACCCCGCCAGGTTCCCCGCCCCGTCCAGCACCACGAGCTCGAAGCCGGAGATGTCCGCCAGTTGGGCGAGTTCCGCCCCGCGCAGCGAGGCCTCGTGGATGAAGAACGCCCGGTTCCCCTCGATCGCCGCCAGCGTCAGGGCGATCCGGTCGGTGACTCCGCGCTCCACCGTGCCCGCGCTCACCAGCGCCGCGGGCGATCCGGTCGGTGACTCCGCGCTCCACCGTGCCCGCGCTCACCAGCGCCGCGCCGTATCCCAGGGCGCCGAAACCGGCGGCGAAGACCCCGGCGAACGCGAGGACGAGGCGGAGGCGGAGGCTCATCGCGGACCGCTGCCCTCGGGCAGGATCTCGAGGCGATCGACCAGAAGACGCGGCGCCCCGGTGACCGGGTCCTCCGCGGCCATCTTCCCGCTCACGGTCACCCGCCGGCCGAGGTAGTCCGCCAGCCGGAACCGGGAGGATTCGAGGCGATACACCACGCGCCCGCGCTCGACGAGGGCGAACCCGCCGTCCCGCGCCTCCACCGTGCCGACGCCCTGATACGTCTTGTCCCGCAGGTCCCGGAGCTCCCGGGCCCTGTTCAGGGCGCGCTCATAGTCCGCCTGTGCGGACTCCAGTCTCCTGCGGAGGTCCTCGACGGCTTCCGCCTTCGCGGACTCGGCCTCCGCCAGCCGCGCCCTCACGCGCTCGGCATCCTCGCGAAGGCCGAGGAGGAGGAGGAGGGAGTTCGCGTAGGACTTCGTCAGGTCGTCATCCGCCGCGAGGATCACCCGCTCGAGCACCCTTCGCAGCCCCTCGAGGTCTCCCTCGCCCGCGAGGACCTGCTCCCCCGCGGCGAGCGCCTCCGCGCGGAGCGCCTTCTGCTCCGCCTCCCGTTCCGCCCGCAGCGCCTCCACGGAGCGCCCGGACAGCAGGCTCTCCCGGCGGGTGGCCGCGGCGTCGTCGAGCTTCGCCCGGTACTCCGCCGCCGGGCCGAGTTCCTTCACGAACTCATCGTAGACATAGAGATGCACCGTCTCCGGTGGGATGACGCGCAGCCACTCGCCCTCCTCGCCGAGAACCGTCACCACATCCCCCCGGCCGAGGTGAGTCTCCAGCGGGAGGAGCTCCTTCCCCGGGGTGGGGCGCAGCAGGACGTCCTCCGCCGACACGACGGCATCGCCGCCGGGATCACGCCGGACGAGGGACGAGTGGATGAAGCAGGCGAAGCCGCCCGGCAGGAGGATGCGGACCCAGCGGCCCTCCGCCCCCGCCACGAGCACGAGGTCGCCCTCCGCGAGGGTGGCCAGCGCCGCGTGCTTCGTGCCCGGGCCGGCCCGCACCCGAACGTCGTTCCCGGTGATCCCCGCCGCCCGAAGATCGCCCGCCCCGCGCGACGTCGCGGCGAACAGCAGCAGCGCCGCCGTGCCGAAGAGGATGGTCCGCATGGGACGAAGGATATCCCCGCCCGGGGCGGGCGGCGTATGGAAAGCTTCCCTTCCCGCCGCGCCCCGGGTTCTCATCTCCACATGCACCATCGGGTCTTCTCGTACATGCGCTGGGCCAAGACCTTCGGCGGCATCTCGCGGTTCGACCTGACGCGCTCGGCCGTACCGCCCGTCCCCCTGCCGCCCGTTCCCGAGGCGCACTGCGAGAGGTACCACCCGTCGGGGGACGGCGACCGGGCCCTCGAGTGCCTCATCGCCCAGCGCTACGGCGTCCCCTCGGACCACGTCCTGTTCGTCAGCGGCACCACGATGGCGAACTTCCTCCTGGCGTGGACGGTCCTCTCCCGCGGCGACCCGGTGGCGGTGGAGGAACCCGTCTACGAGAACATGCCCGCCCTCGTCGACCTCCTCGGCGCCGGTCTCATCAGCCTCCCGCGCCGCCCCGAGAACCGCTACCGTGTGGACACCGGGCACGTCGAGGCGGCTCTCGCCGCGGGGGCCCGCCTCATCATCCTGACGGACCTCCACAACCCCACGGGCGTCCACCTGCGCGACGACGACCTCGATGCCGCGCGGGCCCTCGCCGCCCGCCACGGCGCGCGGATCCTGCTCGACGAGGTCTACCGCGACTTCCTTCCCGGCCGGCCCGGCACGGCCTACCGGCCCGACGACCCCACCGTTCTGGTCACGTCCTCCCTCACGAAGGTCTATGGCCTCGGCTCGCTGCGCGCCGGCTGGGTGTTCTGCCCGCCCGCGCAGAGAGCGCGGGTCGCGGAGGTCGTCGACTACCTCACGGTCCTGCCGCCGGCGGCGGCGGCCACGGGCGCCGAGATGGCGTGGAGCGACATCGACGCCCGGCAGGACCGGGCCCGCGCCGCGACGGCGCCCGGCCGGGAGGCATTCGCCCGGTGGGTCGCGTCCCGCCCGGACGTGGATTGCGTGCTGCCGGACGCCGGCGTGACCGCCTTCCCGCGCCTGCGGGGGTTCGCCGACACGACGGCGCTCTGCGAGTGGCTCCGCGCCGAGCGGGAGACGGCCCTGGTGCCGGGCCGGTTCTTCGGGGACCCCACCCGCGTGCGCCTCGCCGCCGGGGCCCCGCTCGACGTCCTCCTGCCCGGACTGGAGCGGCTCGAAGAGGCGATCGACCGCTTCACGCCCCGCCCTTGAGGGCCGCCTCGTAGACCGCCCGCAGGGGCACGCCGGCGGCGGCGGCCACGCGCGCGCAATCCTCGTACTCCGGGGCCCGCGTCACGACGGCGCCGTCGAGGATCCCCTCCTTGACGCGCACCACGCCCCATTCCGTCCTCGCTTCCACGATCCGCCTGAGGAGCACCGTCCGGCTCCGCCCGGCCCGCCGGACGCCGAGGGTCGTCGTCTCCCGGAACAGCACCGCCTCCAGGCGGCCCGCGTCTTCCTCCCGCGCCAGCACGGTCAGGACGGTCCCCGGGCGGCCCTTCTTCATCAGGACGGGCGTCAGCCAGGCGTCGAGGGCTCCCTCCGCCATCAGCCGCGCCGCGGCGTGGGCGGTGATTTCAGGACTCATGTCGTCCAGGTTTGCCGCCAGTTCCACCACCTCGTCCCGCTCCCCCTGCGGCACAGCGGGCGCAAGGAGCGACACGCGGAGCACGTTCGGCCGCGACTCGCCGTCGCGGGTGCCCGCGCCGATGCCGGTGCGTCCGGCCACACCGGCCTCCGCCACGAGCGGTTCCGCGAATGCCGCGAGGATCGCCGCTCCGGTGGGCGTGGTCGTCTCGCCCTCTCCCTCCGAAAGGCGAACCGGGAAGCCCCGCAGCAGCCGGAGGGTCGCCGGGCCGGGCACCGGGATGACCCCGTGGCGGCACTCCACCTCCCCGGTCCCCAGGAGGACGCGGGACGCGACGATCCGGTCCACGCCGAAGTGCTCGAACCCCACCGCCGCGCCGACGATGTCCACGATGGCATCCACGGCCCCGACCTCGTGGAAGTGCACTTCCTCGGGCGCGATCCCGTGCACGGCGCCCTCGGCCTCCGCCAGAAGCCGGAACGCCCGCCGCGACCGCTCCGCGACACGCTCCGGAAGCCCCCCCGCCCCGATGATCTCCTCCACGTCCCGCAGGGAGCGGTGCGGATGATCCTCGTCGCTCTCCACCACGAAGCGCGTGGCCGCGAACGGGCCGCGCTCGACCCGCTCCGTCCGGAGGGTGTACCCGCGCAGGGGCAGACGTTCGAGCACGGCCCGGAGGGCATCGAGCGGCATCCCGAGGTCGAGCAGCGCCGCCACGGTCATGTCGCCCGCGATGCCCGAGAACGGCTGGATCCACGCGACGGTCATCGCTCACTCCCGGAAGGTGATCGCGGTTCCGCGCGCCCACCCGAGGACCGCCGCCGCGTTCCCCCCCGGCACGGCCACCTCCAGTCGGCCCCCGCTACCGGCGTAGAGGAACGGCGCCCCGGCCGGGGCCTCGCAGAAAGTCCGCGCCCGCGCGCGGACCTCTCCGCCCGGCCCGCGCAGGGCGGCGTCGGTCCGCTCCCCGAGGAGCCGTCCGGGGAAACTCGTCACGAGGTTGCCGAACCGGTCGACGTGCACGACGCAGCCGTCCGCGCCCTCCGTCAGGAGGTCCGGCAGCCGGACCGCGGCCGTCGCGAGCGGTGGGCCCACCGCGGCGAAGGGGCACCCCGCGGCCAGCTGGGCCGCCACGGGGGCGAACACGTCCCGGCCGTGGAACGTCGCGCTGACCTCGGGGAGGAACAGGCCGGTGTTCGTCACCTCCCGGATCTCCTGCGCCGTGGGCAGGAAGGCCGTGAACAGCCCGTTGTCGGGCCCCACCAGCACGCGCCCGGCCCAGGACACCGCGATCGCCCGGCGCGAACCCCCCACCCCGGGGTCCACGACCCCGACGTGGATCGCACCCTCGGGGTACGCCGGGACCACCGTCTCCAGCACGTAGGCGCCCTCCCGCACGTCCCCCGGCCCCACGGCGTGGCACACGTCCTCCACCCGCGCGTCCGGGAGCAGGGAGAGGATGACCCCCCTCACCTGGGCCACGTAAGTGCCTTCGCCGAAGTCGGTGGTCAGCGTGATCAGCGGGCGCACGGTTCCCTCCCCGACGGAGGGCCTTCGCCCTCTGCCACCGGCTCGAAGACCTCCGCGGCGTGGTAGGAGGAGCGCACGAACGGCCCCGAAGCTACGGCGCGGAAACCGAGGTCCCTGGCCGCCGCGCGGTACTCCTCGAACTCCTCCGGCGGGACGAAGCGGGCCACGGGCAGGTTCTCCGCGGAGGGGCGAAGGTACTGGCCCACCGTGAGGATGTCGCACCCCACGGCCCGCAGGTCGCGGAACACCGCGATCAATTCGTCCTTCGTCTCGCCGAGGCCCACCATGAGCCCGGACTTCGTGAAGCACCCCCCCGCTCGCTTCGCCAGGTCCAGGACGCGGAGCGACCACTCGTACCGGGCCATCGGCCGCGCGCTCCGGTACAGCCGCGGCACCGTCTCCACGTTGTGGTTGTAGACGTGCGGTCCCGCGGCGTGCACGCGGAGGATGTCATCCTCCACGCCGCGGAAGTCCGGGGTCAGGACTTCCACCCGCGCCCGCGGGACGCGGGCGCGGACCGCCTGCACGGTCGCCGCGAAGTGCAGGCTGCCGCCGTCCGGCAGGTCGTCGCGGTCCACGGAGGTGATGACGACGTGGCGCAACGCCATCCCCTCCACCGCGCGCGCCACCCGCTCCGGCTCCCCGGGGTCCAGCGCGTGCGGCCGCCGCGGCCCCTCGACCGCGCAGAACCCGCAGTTCCGGGTGCAGATGTCACCCATGATCATGAACGTCGCCGTGCCCGCACCCCAGCACTCGTTCAGGTTGGGGCACCGGGCCTCCTCGCACACCGTCACGAGCCGCAGCCCCTTGAGGAGGTCCCGCACCGGCCGGGCCGTGTCGCCCGGCGGCAGGCGCTTCTTGAGCCACGCCGGCAGGCGCTGCAGGGCCGGGCGCCGCTCGCGGCCGTCGGAGAGCACTTCGTCCATGCGGGGGATCTCGGGCATCGTTCGGACTCCTGACTATCCCCCTACTTGTCCACCGGCGTGCCCAGGATCTTCATCACCCGGTCACGCCCCTTCTCGAAGGCCGCCTGCGTCATCCCTTCCAGGTTCAGCCGCAGCAGCGGCTCGGTGTTCGACTTGCGTACGTTGAACCACCAGTCGGGGTACTGCACGGTGACCCCGTCGAGGTCGTCGATCTGCCCGTCCGCGAACGCCTGCGCCAGCTCCCGGATCTTCGCGTCCTTGTCGTGGACTTCGAAGTTCACCTCGCCGGTCATCCAGTACTTCCGCAGAGGCTTCAGGATCTCCGACAGAGGTCGCCCGGCTTTCGACAGCAGGTTCAGCATCTTGACGGTGGCGATGATCGCCGAGTCGGCGTAGAAGTTCTCCCGGAAGTAGTAGTGGCCCGAGAACTCCCCCCCGAAGACGCCCTTCTCCTTCCGCATCCTCGCCTTGAGGAAGGAGTGGCCCACCCGTTCCCGCACGGGCGTCCCGCCGTTCGCCCGGATGACCTCGGGCACCACCCGCGAGGAGCGCAGGTCGTAGATCACGGGGCCCGGCTCGCGCGGGAGGACTTCCATGGCGAGGAGGGCCGTGGTCAGGTCGTTCGTGACGATCTGGCCTTTCTCGTCGACGAAGCAGGCCCGGTCGGCGTCGCCGTCGAATCCGACGCCGATGTCGGCCCCGGACTGCCTCACGAGGTGGATGAGGTCCTTCAGGTTCTCCGCCCGCAGCGGATTCGGCTCGTGGTTCGGGAAGGCGCCGTCGCGCTCGAGGTACAGCGCCTTCACCCGGATCGGCAGACGCGGGGCGACCATCTCCACCTCGAGGCCCCCCATCCCGTTCGCCGCATCCACCGCCAGGGTCAGGGGGCGCATGCCATCGACGAAGGAGGTCACGTGCCGGACGTAGTCCTCCCGGATGTCCAGCGGCGTGGCCTCGCCACGGACGTCCGCGTCGCGGAGCGCCGGCCCCTCGGCGAGGCGCCGGATGTCCTGGATGCCGTCGTCGCCGGAGATCGGGACCGCTTCCGCCCGGGACATCTTGAAGCCCGTGTAGGCGGCGGGGTTGTGCGAGGCGGTGACCTGGATGCCGCCGCAGAGGCCGTAGTGCCCGATGGAGAAGTAGTTCATCGGGGTCGAGGTGACGCCGATGTCGAGGACGGAGACCCCGCCGCGCGTCAGTCCCCGGACCAGCGCGCTCTTCACGGCCTCGCCGTGGGACCGCATGTCCCGGCCCACCGCCACCCGCTTCGGCTTCAGGAACTCCGCGTAGGCCCGCCCGATCCGCTCGGCCGTCTCCAGCGTGATCTCGGTCCCGTAGAGTCCGCGGATGTCATACGCCTTGTAGATACCCACCTTGTCCTCCGTTCAGCCGACGATCTTCCCGAGGATCGCGAGCGCGTGGTCCACATCCTCGCGGTCCACGTCGTGGTGCGTGACGAACCGGCAGGCGTGCTCGGACGTGGGGTTCACCAGCACCCCGTGCTCCCTCAGCCGCTCGCAGACTTCGCGAGCCGGCCGATCCGTTCCCACGAACAGGATGTTCGTGTCCACGAGAGCCGGATCCACGTGGAGCCCGGGGATCGACGCCATCCCGTCCGCGAACCGCCGCGCGTTGGCGTGATCCTCCCCGAGGCGACCGCGCATCCGCTCGACGGCGACGATGCCCGCGGCGGCGAGGACCCCGGACTGGCGCATCCCGCCACCCAGGCGTTTCCGCAGGTGGCGCGCTCGCTCGACGAACTCCCGTTCGCCGAGCACCACCGATCCCACCGGCGCCCCGAGTCCCTTCGACAGGCACACCGACATCGTGTCGCAGAGACCTCCGTACTCCGCGAGGCCGACCCCCGAGGCGAGCGAGGCGTTCCAGATCCGGGCGCCGTCCAGGTGCATCCGGACGCCACGCTCCCGCGTCAGGGCCCGCAGCGCCCGGAGATTCTCGACGGGCACCACCGCGCCCCCGTGGAAGTTGTGGGTGTTCTCCGCTGCCACCAGCGCCGTACGCGGAGTGTGGAGGCTGCCGGGCCGGATCCAACGGGCGATCTGCGCGGGATCCATGGCCCCCCGGTCGCTCGGGAGGCATCGCACGACGACCCCCCACACGGCGCCCACGGCCCCCGCCTCGAAGTTGACGCAGTGCGCCCACTCCTCGGCGATCATCTCCTCCCCGGGCTTCACCTGGGCCCCGATGGCCACGGAATTGCCCATCGACCCCGACGGAACGAAGAGACCCGCCTCCTTCCCGAACAGCCCCGCCACGAGAGATTCGAGCCGCTTCACGGTGGGGTCGTCGCCGAGCACGTCGTCGCCGACCACCGCCTCGGCCATGGCGCGCCGCATCTCCGGCGTCGGCCGGGTCACGGTGTCGCTGCGAAAGTCCGCGATCTCGTGCATCGGTCCCCCGGGCCCGCCCGGGCACAAGACGAGCGGGGCCGCGCGGACATGGTACGCGCGGCCCCCTCCGGCCTGAACGAAACGCCGCCTACTCGTCCTTCGCGAGCCTCTCCTTCGTCGCGGTGAGAAGGCGTTCGAACTCCGCTTCCTCGACCTGCCGGACCGCGCCGTTGGCGAACAGCACCCACCGCTCCCCGGTGGAGAGTCCCTCGCGCTCGTACACCCACACGATCGACTCGTCCCCGTCCTGGATGTTCCCCGCCTCCTTCCCCGTGTACTCGAACGACGTGCGGAGGCCCGAGGGGAGCGTCAGGGGCGCCTCGTCGCCGGGGATGAGGAGGAGGTCCGCCGAGGGCAGCGCCTGTCTCGCGACGAGGTCACCGAGGTCCTCCGGGTACTCGTACCGGGCCGTGCTGTAGAAGAGCAGCGCCACGTGGATCTCGTCGAGCCTCGCCTTGACCGGGGAGGACTCCTCCGGGACGCGCATCGGCGGCTCGACCGGGCGGTAGGGCTCCTCACCCGGGACGTCGCGGATGCGCACCGGCATCGGCGCCGCCTGCATCGCCACGAAGTACCCGGCCGCGGCGCCCGCCACCATCATCGGGAGGATCCCGGTGGGCGAGTAGCAGTGGAGCACGCCCGCGTCGGTCTCGAACTTCGCGCCCGAGCCGAAGCCGAACAGGTGCTTCACCACGGTCTCGGTCCGCGGGAGGTGCGCCATGTCGACGGGCAGGCCCTCCTCCTTCACGAACATCTGGGCCAGCGGCACGAGCGACCCGTACAGGAGGCGCGCGGCGGCCTGGAAGTCGAAGTACTCGACCGAGGCGAGGCCTTCCGGGAGGCCGCGGAGCACCCGCTGGAAGTCGGGCCGCGTCAGCACCGAGGGGGCATCGATGCCCCGCGCGAGGAAGTCCTTCAGGACCTGCGGGTACAGCGCCACCGCCATGAGGTCCCCGTCCATGACGAAGCACGGGGTCACCGGGAACGGGTCGCCCCAGGACTGGGCCACGTGGACATAGTGGATCGTGCGGCCCATGAACTCGAGGCGCCGGTGCGAGAGCGTGTACTGCGGCCGGTCCTCCATCATGGATCCGAACTTCGCCACGATCTGCTCGAGCGACGCCATGAGACGAGCCGGGTCCCGCGGCCGGGTCAGGACGACGATGTCCGGGACGAGTCCGCCGTGCTCCGGCATCGACACGTAGAACGCCATCTCGTCGCCGAACGGCTTCAGGAGGTCGTCCACGAGGCGAAGCCCCAGGAACTCCTCGATCTGCTGCACGTAGCCCGCGGCCTGATCGAGGAGCGACGGGTCGATGATCCCCAGCGTCTCCATGATCACGCCGTAGATCGCCGCGAGATCGCTGCCGCCGCTGGTGGCGTAGAAGGCGTCCCGCGGGATCCGCGCCAGCAGCCGGGTCCGGTCCGGGTTCTCCCCGGCGAGCAGGGCGAGGAGGCCCTTCTTCGGCCCCGGGGCGTACACGCAGATGGAATCCCGGACGCCCTCCCCGACGAAGGAGGAGCCCCAGCCGATGGCCTTGATCCCCGTGAGACCGGTGGCCTCCAGCGCGCGGCGGGCCTCCGGCTCCATCTTGCCCGCGAAGTGGCCGTAGATCGACTCGACGTTGAGGAAGACGTCGAGCATGCGACCCGCCCCGCCCGTCAATTCCCCGACGCGCCGGTACGCCGGGTTCGCCGACAGCGACGTCGGCTGGCCCGATCGATACGCATCGATCACCGCCGTCATCCGCTCCGGCCGCGAGGTCAGCACCAGCGCGCTGCCGAGCCACGCCATCGAGATCTCGATCCCCGGGGGCGCCACCATGGTCCGGTAGGCCGTGTCGCCGTGCACCGCCTCCTTGATCCCGAGCTCCTCGGAGTTCTTCCCCAGGACATCGTCGAGGAACGTGCGGAACTCCCCCGCCGCCTCGGCGAAGTCGGCATAGAGGACCGCGTCCGGCACCATGCCCCCGTACAGCGGGTCGAAGTGGACGACGGCCAGGGCCATCTGACCGCGGAGGCTGTCGATCAGCCACGACAGCGGCCGGCCGAGGGCCTTCTCCATCTCCTGCGACTGGCTGGAGAGGAACTGCAGCACCGGCTCGACGAACTGCTGCACCTCCTCCTCCCGCCAGAGCGCGGACAGCGCCGTCCGCTTGCACTGGTCGCCGACGGATGCCATGTTCGGCACCGACGCGAGCAGGAAGGTGTGCTCCGGCACCAAGTCCTGAAGGAGCGGGGTGGGCCGATCCTGTGCTCCGGCCGTCAGGGTCGCCCCCAGGACGAGCACCAGGAGAACGGGGATCCTCAGATGTCGCATTCTCGCCTCCGTGTCCCTCCGGCGCGCCGCCCCGGCGCGCCGGTGCACCAAGGCAGTATACCGGGTCATGGGCGCGGACGTTCGAGTCGCCCGACAAAGTCACGGGGGACGCGCCAGGCGCGTCCCCCGTCCCCGCGTCTCGTCCGTCGTCTACCCGTGCTTCTTCAGGAACTCGCCCATGAACCCGGTCAGGGCCTTCACCGACTCCAGCGGCACGGCGTTGTAGATGGACGCCCGGAGGCCGCCCACCGAGCGGTGGCCCTTGAGGCCCACGAGCCCCGCGGCCTTGGCCTCCTTCACGAACTGCTCCTCCAGCGCCTCGGTCGGCAGGCGCCAGACGACGTTCATCAGCGACCGTCCGTCCTTCCGAACGGGCGCCTTGAAGAACGCCGGCGTCGCATCGATCGTCTCGTAGAGGTGCTTCGCCTTCTCGAGGTTCCGCTTCAGCATCTCCTCGAGTCCCCCCAGTTTCTTCAGCCACTGGAGGACCTTCATCGACATGTAGATCGCGAACACCGGCGGCGTGTTGTACAGGGAGTTCTCCTCCGCGTGCTTCTTGTAGGAGCACATCGTGGGGAGGGAGTCCGCGCACCGGGCGAGGAGATCGTTGCGGATGATGACGATCGTCACGCCCGCGGGCCCGAGGTTCTTCTGGGCGCCCGCGTAGATGAGGCCGAACGGCTTGACGTCGAACTTCCGCCACAGGAAGTCGGACGACATGTCGGCCACGAGCGGCACGCCGGCCGGCGGCGTCGGGAACGCGTGGAACTGCGTCCCCTCGATCGTGTTGTTCGTCGTGATGTGCAGGTAGGTGGCGTCCGGGCGCATCTGCAGCTGGGCGGCCGGCGGGATGTGGTTGTAGCCGCCCATGGCCTTGCAGTCGTACGCGAGGGCGACGTCGCCGAATCTCTTCGCCTCCTTGATCGCCTTCTCGGACCAGGAGCCGGTGTTGACGTAGTCGGCCTTACGGCCGGCCCCGAGGAGGTTCTGCGGGACCTGGAAGAACTGGGTGGAGGCCCCGCCGCCGAGGAAGAGGACCTTGTACTCGTCCAGCGAGAAGCCCATGAGCTCGGCGATGAGCTTCTGGGCATCGTTGTGGACGGCCTCGTACTCCTTCCCGCGGTGGGAGGACTCGAGGATGCTCATGCCGGTGCCCTTGAAGTCGAGCAGTTCGGCCTGGACCTCCTCGAGGACCTGCAGCGGGAGCGCCGCGGGGCCGGCGTTGAAGTTGTGCACGCGGTGAGTCACAGGGTTCCCTCCTTCTGGAGCCGGGTCAGGATGTCCACGACGCAGTCGCCGATCCGCAGGAGGTTCTCCTCCGACGACGCGCCGAGATGCGGGGTCATGTACACGTTCGGGGCCTTGAACAACGGGCCGTTCGCGAAGTCCGGGGGATCGCCGATCCACACGTCGCTGCCGTAGGCACCGACCTTGCCCTCCGCGAGCGCCGCCGCCAGTGCCGCTTCGTCGATGCACTTGCCGCGCCCGGTGTTCACGATCACCACGCCCTTCTTCATCTTCGCGATCGCCGCCGCGTTGACGAGGCTCTTCGTCTCGTCGGTGAGCGGCAGGTTCAGCGAGATGTAGTCGGACTTCGCGAGAAGCTCGTCGAGGGCCACGATGGTGGCAGAGTCGGACTGCTTCACGACCTTGTCGTGCGCGAGGACGTTCATCCCGAAGGCCGCGGCACGCCTCGCGATCTCCGTCCCGATGCGGCCGAGGCCGACGATGCCGAGCGTCTTCCGGTACAGCTCGGTCCGCTTCAGTTCCTTCTTCAGCCACTTGCCGTCCCGCATGGCGACGTGCCCGGGGATCAGCTTCGCCGGGATCGCCACGAGGAACGCCATGGCCATCTCGGCCACCGCCACGCTCGAGGCCTCGGGCGTGTTCATGACCAGCACGCCCTTCGCCTTGGCCGCCGCCGTGTCGATGTTGTCGACCCCGACGCCGCCGCGGATGATCAGCCGCAGTCTGGGCGCGCCGTCGATGTACTCCCTGGTGCACTTGGTCGCCGAGCGGACGAGGACCACCTCGGCCTCGGGCAGCCGCTTCGGGTCGTCGAACACCTCTCCGAACGGCGCGAGGCGGCCGGGAAGAGCCTTGTCGAACTTGTCCTGGATGAGAATCTTCATTCCTGATCTCCCAGAGGACGATCGTCCAGCGCGTGGATGAAGAGGCCGTCGCGCAGCTTCGGCTCGAACCATGTGGACTTCGGCGGCATGATCTGCCCCGCGTCCGCGATGGCCATCAGCTGCCGGACGCTCGTCGGAAACATCGCGAACGCCGCCGCGGCCCCCCCGGAGACACGCCTCTCCAGTTCCACGAGGCCGCGGATCCCTCCCACGAAATCTATCCGCTTGTCCGTCCGGGGATCGAGGATCCCGAGGACCGGCGCAAGGAGGTTGTTCTGCAGGATCGACACGTCGAGGCAGCCCACGGGGTCCTCGGCGTCGAACGTGCCCGGTTTCGCCTCGAGACGGTACCACTTGCCGCCGAGGTACATGCCGAAGCGGTGGATGGCATCCGGCCGGCCGGTCTTCGTCGGTGCCACCGAGAACTTCTCTCCGACCCGCCCTAGGAACTGCTCGCGCGTCAGGCCGTGCAGATCCACGACCACGCGGTTGTAGTCGAGGATCTGCAGCTGGTCGTCGGGGAAGATGACCGCGAGGAAGTAGTTGTAGTCCTCACGCCCGGTGTCGCGCGGGTTCGCCGACCGTCTCGCGGCGGCGACCCGGGAAGCCGCGGCGCTGCGGTGGTGGCCGTCCGCCACGTACAGACACGGGAGGGCCGCGAACGCCGCTCTCAGCGCCTCCACGCGCACCCGGTCGCGGACGACCCACACCGCGTGGCCGACGCCGTCGGGCGCCGTGAAGTCGACCCGCGGCTTCTCGGCGCGCACCGAGTCCACCACCTCGTCGATGGCCGGTGACTTGCGGTAGGTGAGGAACACGGGCCCGGTCTGGGAGTTCAGGATCTCCACATGGCGAGTCCGGTCGTCCTCCTTGTCGCGGCGGGTCAGTTCGTGCTTCTTGATCCGTCCCGAGTCGTACTCCGCGACGCTGGCGCCGGCCGCGATCCCCACCTGGACGTGGTGGCCCATCCGCTGCTGGTAGGCGTAGTAGCACGGGGAGTCGTCCTGCAGGAGGACTCCCTGCTCCACCAGGCGCCGGAGGTTCTCCCGGCCCTTCTCGTATACCGGAGCGGAATGCAGGTCCGTGCCCCGGGGCAGGTCGATCTCCGGCTTGCCCACGTGCAGGAAGGAATGAGGGTTCCCCCGGGCCATCTCCCGCGCTTCCTCGGAACTGAGGACGTCATAGGGCGGGGCGGCCACCAGGGGCGCGAACTCGTCCCTCGGGCGCCAGGCCCGGAAGGGCTTCACATCGGCCATGGATGAACCTCGGGCGAGGCGGAAAGGGCGGCGTTTCGAAGAATTCTACACTCGAATGGCCAAATCTCCAAATTGATCCGCTTTACTGTGCGGTCTGACGGAAGGCTGTTCGGCCGGGTCGCCCGATGGGCATGGATCGCGTCAAAATTCGACGCGCACCCCGACGTAGACGCCGATCCCGAGTCCCGCGGGAGAGTACTCCGTGGGATACCACTCGTCGTCGAGCAGGTTCTCGATGCGGGCGAGGAGGGTCACGCCGTCGGCCACCTCGCCCGATCCACGCAGAGCGAGAAGGACCCGTTCCCCCGGCCGATCGCGGCGGTGGCCGCCCGGGTCGCGCGTGCCGTGGTCCGGATGGTCCCCGGACAGATCGGCTACGAGGGCGATCGTGACGGGGTCCCGGCGCCACGCGACCTCCGCGCCCCCGTACCAGCGGGGACGCCCCGCGAGCCGGTCCTCCTCCCCCGGCGCCGCCGAGAGGTCCTCGGGGTCCTGCAGGGTCACGAACACGCGGGCCGACAGATCCTCGCGCGGGCGCGCCACGACCTCCGTCTCGATCCCCCGGACGCGGGCGCGCTTCACGTTCTCGAGCCGCATGGAGGTCCCGTCGTACGCGATGAGGTCCTTCGTCCGGAGACGGAACAGGGTGACCCCCGCCAGGAGCGCCCCGTCGAGCATCTCCTGCTCGACGCCCACGTCGAAGGCCGTGCTCTCCTCGGGCTCGAGGTCCGCGTTGCCCACCCAGGGGTCGTCGAACTCCACCGGCGTCGGGCCGCGGAAGGCCTGCCCGGCATTGGCCCGGAGCCGCGTGCCGCCGGCCAGCCGCCACAGCACCGACCCCGAGCCGGTGGTCTCGCCGCCGAAGAACGAGCTGTGGTCTCGCCGCACCCCCGCGGACACCACGAGGTCGGCGAACAGCGTCGCCTCCGCGAGGAGGAACGCGGCCCGGTTCCGGACGGTCCGGTCGACCGGCGGGGACGGCCCGAACGAGGAGTTCACACGGTTCTCGGAGTCCTCGTCCTCGGCTTCGCCGCCCCCCAGAAGGTCCAGGGCGCACCACTCGGCGACCTCGATCGCCTCCCGGCGGACGGTGAGGGTCGCGGTCTCCACCTCGGCGATCGAGCGGCTGCGAAGCTCCTGCGGGAGGCCGGGCGCATCGGGGCCGTTGTCGAGCAGGCTGCTGGTGCGGAACACGGAGAGGTCGACCGCGGCGACGAAGCCTCCTGGCAGGTCCTGCGCGACACCCGCGGCGAGCAGCCACTGCTCCCGCGTCCGGTCGAGGTTGTCGTCCTCGGGGATCTGCGGTCCGGAGGGGAAGTCCCAGGGCTCCTCGGTGCGCGAATCGGTGAACCGCCCCCGGACTCGCACCCGGGTGCCCTCGGCGGGGCTGTAGCCGGCGTTGCCCGCCACGGCGTTGCTCGCGAACTCGCTGTGCGGCAGGTCGTTCCCCCACCGCGTGCGCCCGCCGTCGAAACTCCAGTCGAAGTCCCCCGCCGCCCCCGTCGAGGAGACCGACGTCGCGTAGTGCCCGTAGGATCCGCCCTCCGCCGACGCCGCGAACCGCGGCGCGCCCCGCCCCGTCCGCGTCACGAAGTTGACGACTCCGCCCGCGGCGTCCGAGCCGTAGAGGCTCGACGCCGCACCGCGCAGCACCTCCACGCGCTCGATGTTCCCGAGCCCGAGGTCGAAGAAGTTGAACTGGCCCCCGATCGTCGGGTCGTTCACCCGCACCCCGTCGAGGAGGACGACGGACTGGTTGGACCCCGCCCCCCGCAGGAAGAGGGAAGTGGCTGTTCCCGGCGCCCCTCCCGCGACGTAGGTGCCCGGAGCCGCCGCCGCCGCCGCGGCCGCGAAGTCGTCCCGCCGCTCCGCGAGGCGCTCCGGGCCGATCACCGTCACCGAGGCCCCGGTGGAGGCGAGATCGCGCGGCAGCCTCCGCGCGAGAACCTCGACCTCCTCCTCGAGGCTGCTCACGTACGTCACGGGCTCTCCGGACGCCTCCGTCGCGGCGAGGGCGCTGAACGACGCCACCAGCATAACTACGATTCTTCGCATCCGCTTTACTCCGGGAACACGAACGGCGCCGGCAGACCGTCCGCCGGCCGCACGGCCACGGACGTGCCATAGACCTGCCGGAGGATCTCCGGCCGCACGACATCCGCCGGCGCGCCCTCGGCGACGACCCTCCCGCCGCCGAGGAACACGAGGCGGTCCGCGAACCGCGAGGCCAGGTTCACGTCATGCGAGATGACGACCACCGTCAGCCCGTCGCGGTCGCGCAGGCCACGCAGCAGCCGCAGGACCGCCACCTGGTGGCGGAGGTCGAGGTGCGACGTCGGCTCGTCGAGCACCAGGAGCGGCGCCGCCTGCGCCAGCGACCGGGCGATGAGCACCCGTTGCCGCTCTCCGCCGGACAGGGCCCCCATCTCCCGCTCCGCGAGATGCAGGGCGTCCACGGCGGAGAGCGCCTCCCGCGCCATCCGCCGGTCCTCTTCGCCCTCGAACCCGAACCCCGCGACCCACGGGGTCCGCCCCATGAGCACCGCCTCCTCCACGGAGTACGTGAAGAGCGACAGCTCCTCCTGCGGCACCACGGCCACGCGCCGCGCGATCTCGCGCCGGGGGAGCGACTCCAACGGCTCGCCGCCGAGCCGCACCCGGCCGGCGGCGGGCTTCACGACGCGCGTCGCCAGCCTCAGGAGCGTCGTCTTCCCGCAACCGTTCGGTCCGAGGATGGCGGTGAGCCGGCCCTCCGGGATGCGGAGCGACAGGTCCGTGAAGACCGGCGTTCCCGGATAGGCGAACGACACCCCCTCGAACACCAGCGGGCCGCTCACCGCAGCCGCCCGGCGGCGACCTGGCCGCGCGTCAGGAGAGCGAGGAAACAGGGAGCCCCCAGCGCCGCCGTGAGGACGCCCACCGGCATCTCGCCGCGCCACGAGAGCACGCGGGCCGCGGCGTCGGCGAGCACGAGCACCGCTCCGCCGGCCAGGGCGCTCGCCGGCACGACGAGACGGTGGTCCGAACCCAGCACGATGCGGACACCGTGCGGCACGAACAGCCCGACGAAGGCCACCGGGCCCGCCACCGCCACGGCCGCCCCCGTCATGACGCTCGCGAGGACGAACACCCTCCTCCGCGCACGCCCCACGGAGACCCCGAGATGCGTTGCCGTCTCCTCCCCGAGCGACAGGAGGTTCAGGTCGCGGCCCATCGCCGTGAGGAGGACCGTCCCCGCCGCGGCGAGCACGCCCGTCACGAGGGCCGACGGGAGGTCGATGCCGTACAGCCCTCCCATCATCCACCGGAGGATCTCCTGCGCCTGGTGCGGCGTGGCGAGGTACTGGAGGAAGCCGAGAGCGGACAGGAAGAACGCGTTGGCGACGACACCCGCGAGCAGCAGGACCTCCGGCCGCAGGCGCCCGCCGCGCCGGGCCACGAAGTAGATGAGCCCCAGCGCGGCGAGGCAGCCGAGGAAGGCGAAGGCCGGGCGCGGAGAGACGGGCAGCACGCCGGCGAGCGCACCGTCGAGCCCGAGCACGAGGCACAGCACGGCCCCCAGCGAACCGCCGCCGGAGACGCCGAGCACGAACGGCGAGGCCAGGGGGTTCCGGAGCAGGGCCTGGAAGGCGGCCCCGCAGGCGGCCAGCGCGCCGCCCACGAAGGCCCCCGCCAGGACCCGTGGGAGCCTGATGGAGAGCAGGATGAACGCCTCGCGCTCGTCGCCCCCGAAGAGCCCCGCCAGCGTCACGCGCTCGGTGCCCACGGCGGCGGCGAGCGCCGCCGAGGCCGCGAGCACTCCGCCGAGGACGAGCAGACGGGTCGCGAAGGCCACGGGCCGGAGAGGCTTCATCGTCCCTCCTCCCGGGTGGCCCGTTCCAGCGCCGCGAGGAGCAGCGGCAGACGCGGCCCCGGGCGGACGAGGGATGCGTCCGGGAACGCCGCGATGCGCCCCCCGCGCACCGCGGCGAGCGTGGGGAAGCGCGCCCAGTGGTCGCACGGGTCGCCCGCCGCGTTCACCGCCGCGTCCACGATGATCTCGGGATCCCGGGCCACGAGCGTCTCCAGCGGGACCTCGGGCCAGGGCCGGGGCAGGCCGCCGGCCGCGTTCACGAGGTTCAGCGCGGCAAGCAGCTCCCCGACGCAGCAGGCGTCCCCCGCGGCGACCACGGGCTCCCGCTGCACCACGAAGAGCACCCGCCGCGCGGCTTCGCCCCGGTGCCGCTCGCGCGCGGCGCCCAGCGCCGCGTCGATCTCCGCCGCGAGGCGCCCGCCCGCCGCCTCGCGCCCGGTCCAGCGCGCGAGGTCGCCGATCGCCGCCCGGACCTCCGCCACGCTCTCCGGCGCGACGGTCTCCGTTCGCAGGCGGCCCGCGAGGGGCGCCAGGGCGCGGCGCTGGTTGCCCCCCGAGACGAGCACGAGGTCCGGCGTGAGGGCGAAGACGGCCTCGACATCGACCGTCAGGGCATCTCCGGCGACGGGGAGCGCCGCCGCCTCCGGCGGGAAGTCGCACCACGCCGACCGCGCCACGACGAGGTCGCCGGCGCCGAGCGCGAACAGGATCTCCGTGGCCGCGGGCACGAGCGACACGATGCGTCGCGCGGGAGCGGCGGGCGAAGACGGGGATTCCCCGCGGGCGCAGGCGAGCGCCGCGGAGAGCAGGAGGAGGGCAGCCGCGACCCTCCGTCCCCGGGTGAGAAGACCCTTGGACAAAGTACCCCCGGGACGGCGGTCCGGGGGTCGATCAGGGTCCGACCCTCGGGACCGTCACAGATTGGCGCGCGGGCAGGTCTTCTGGCTCTCGGATCGTCCTACTCGCCGCCCCTTCCCGGGTCACCCCCAGTGGGACACGTTTCGCGGCTTTCGTCCCCGATCACAGCGGCGGGTCCGCGGCGGATTCGCACCGCCTTCCCTTTGAACTCCCTGGAGAGACCCGCGTGCCGATGTCGTGCATCCAAAGAACCGGGTCGATAGTATCGGCGCGGGTCCCCGGGAGTCCCGTTTTTCATGTCCATCGATCCCGCCCTCATCGCGGCGGCCGCCTCCGCCCTGGCTGCGGCGCGGCGCGTCCTCGTCCTCACCGGCGCGGGGGTGTCGGCGGAGTCCGGCATTCCCACCTTCCGCGGCGCCGGCGGCCTCTGGGAGGGGTTCCGGGCCGAGGACCTCGCCACACCCGAGGCGTTCCGCGAGGACCCCGCGCGAGTCTGGCGATGGTACCGCTGGCGGCGCGGGATCTGCCTCGCCGCGGCCCCCAACCCCGGGCACCTCGCCATCGTGGAGATCGAACGGCGCGTCCCCGCGTTCCTCCTCGCGACGCAGAACGTCGACGGTCTCCATCCACGGGCGGGCAGCAGGAAGATCCTCGAGCTGCACGGGAACATCCACCGCGCCCGCTGCACGCTCTGCGGCCGCAAGCGGGACCTGCCCCCCGAACCGGAGGCGCCGCACGCCCCCCTGCCCGCGTGCGCCGCCTGTGACGGCCTCCTCCGGCCCGACATCGTGTGGTTCGGGGAGGCCTACGCGGAGGGGGTGCTGGAGACCGCGTTCGAGGAGGCCGGGCGGGCGGACGTCGTGGTGTCGGCGGGCACCTCGGGCTCCGTGTACCCGCCGGCGGCGATCGCCCTCGCCGGGAAGCGCGCGGGCGCGTTCCTCATCGACGTGAACCCCGCGGCGACGGAGATCTCCGCCGCCGCGGACATCCACCTCGCCGGGCCGTCGGGCGAGGTCCTCCCCGCCGTCCTCGCCGCGTCCTGAGCGGCGCTACCGCAGGAGGACGAGCGCCAGGGCCGCGACCACCGACGCGCCGGCGATGGCGGCGCAGGCGATCAGCGCGCGGTTCATCGTCCGCTGCGTCCGGGCCACGAAGTCCTGCATCTGCTCGGCCTGCGCGGTCTGGGCGCTCTTGAACGCGGCGAGGCTCTGCTGCTGAGCCTTGTGGAACAGGTTCAGCGAACGGTTCTGCGTGTTCTGGAACGCCGAGAGCGTCGCGTGCTGGGAGCGCTGCATCGTCTCGAGATGGTCCAGCTGGGCGGTGGAGTTCACCGAGAGCCGGTCGGCGATGCCCCGCAGCTCCGCGGCCTGCGCGGCCTGGCCGGCGGGGATGCTCCGCAGGATCTCCGGCAGATCCCCCAGCCTCTCCGCGAGATCCGCGCTGCGGGCGGCCTGCAGGTCGAGCTGCTTGCTGATCGTGCCGAGGAACTCGACGGTGGCCCGGTTCGTCTCCGGGATCGACCGCAGCACCTCCGGCAGCTCCTCCAGCGTGTCCGCGAGAAGCCGGCTGCGGTCGTTCCCCGCCTCCAGCTTGTCGTTGATGGACCGGAGGGTCACCGACATGCACTCCAGCCCCTCGGACAGCTTCTGCGCGGTCTCCTCCCGCCGGCTCAGGTGCCGCTCGGCGGCCCGCTCCGGCGCGAGGCTCTCCTCTTCCGCCACCCCCACGTCGGCGGCCGGCGCCTCCCCCGGCGCCTCCTCCGCGTGCCGTTTGAACAGGATGTCGGCGATCGAGGGCCGCAGCGCGGCTTCCCCGCCGGGAGCGGCCGAGAGCGTGGCCTCCCCCACCATCGGCTCGACCGCCGGCGCATCGGCGGGCGACTCCCCGCCACGACCCAGGCTGAAGATCCTCCTCAGAAAGGACTTCGGCGTCATCGCGATCCCTCCTCGACGTAGCCCGACGCGGACGCACTCCCGGACCCGGGCGAGCGCATCACTCAGAGCATATCCCCGGCGAGGCGGGTTTTCAAGCCAGAATCACCGATTTGCAGCCCCCCTATGCGGTAGCCGCACGAGGTGTTGTGGTCGGCGCATGGACACGGAGCGCCCCCGGCGGGGGCGCCGGGGGATGTGGGTCAGTACGCGCGGGCCCAGACGGGACGGGAGTTCGCCGCGGCACCGCAGACCACGCAGGCTCCGGTCTTCGCCTGGCCGTCGGCGGGGATCACCCGGACGGTGGCGGTGGTCTCGTCCTTGACCTTCGCCTCGCAGGCGGCGTTCCCGCACCAGTCGGCGCGGACGAAGCCCAGCTCGCCGTTCAGGCGGTCGCGGAAGGCGTCGTAGGCGTCGATCTCCACCGTGGCGGCCTCGCGAAGGGCGAGGGCCCGATCGAAGAGGCTCTTCTGGATGGCGGCGAGCAGGCCCGGCGCCTCGCGCGGGATCGCGTCGAAGCCCATGGAGGTCTTGCCCGCCTTGCCGAGATCGCGCCGGATGAGGACCGCGGAGCCGGCGGCGAGGTCCCGGGGCCCGATCTCGATGCGGACGGGGACGCCCTTCTTCTCCCACTCGAAGAACTTCGCGCCGGGCTTCAGGTGGTCGCGGTCGTCGACCTTCACCTTCACCCCCGCCCCGCGCAGGGCGTCGCCGAGGTTCTTCGCCGCGCCGACCAGCGCCGCGCGGTCGTCGTCGGAGTGGTAGATGGGGACAATGACCGCCTGGACCGGCGCCACCCTCGGCGGCAACACGAGCCCGAGGTCGTCGGAGTGGCACATGATGACGCCGCCGATGAGCCGCGTGGAGACGCCCCACGAGGTGGACCACGCGAGTTCGAGCGCCCCGCCGCGGCCCTGGAACTGCATGCCGTAGGCCCTCGCGAAGTTCTGGCCGAGGAAGTGCGAGGTGCCCGCCTGCAGGGAGCGGCGATCCTGCATCATGGCCTCGATGGCCCACGTCTCCACGGCGCCGGCGAAGGTCTCGGAGCGCGACTTGATGCCCTTCAGGACCGGCATGGCGAGGACGTCCTCCGCCAGCCGACGGTACACCTCGAGCATCCGGGCCACTTCTTCCCGCGCCTCGGCCTCCGTCTCGTGGGCCGTGTGCCCCTCCTGCCACAGGAACTCCGTGGTCCGCAGGAACAGCCGCGTCCTCATCTCCCAGCGGACGACGTTCGCCCACTGGTTGACCAGGATCGGCAGGTCGCGCCAGGAGTTCATCCACTTCGCGTAGGTCGAGCAGATGATGGCCTCGGACGTGGGCCGGATGTACAGCGGCTCCTCGAGCTCCTTCCCGCCGCCGTGGGTCACGACCGCGCACTCCGGCGAGAAGCCCTCCACGTGCTCCGCCTCCTTCTTCAGGAGGGACTCGGGGATGAGGAGCGGGAAGTAGGCGTTGACGTGCCCCGTCTCCTTGATCATCGCGTCGAGGGCGTCGCGCAGGCTCTCCCAGATCGCGTAGCCGTAGGGGCGGATGATCATGCACCCCTTCACCGGCGCGTAGTCCGCCAGTTCCGCGTCGCGGATGACGTCGGTGTACCAGCGGGAGTAGTCCTCGCTGCGCTTCGTCAGTCCCTTGGTCATGGCTTCCTCGGCTTCACTACCAGGTTCACCAGCCGCCCCGGCACGTAGACGACCTTCACCACCTCGAACCCCTCGAGGTGACGCACGACGTTCTCCTCGGCCCGCGCCGCGGAGACCACCGCGTCCTGCGCGGCGTCCCGCGCCACGAGCACGCGGCCGCGCAGCTTCCCGTTGATCTGCACCGGGACCTCGACTTCGTCCGTCACGGCGGCGCGCGGGTCGAAGGCCGGCCACCGCTCGCAGAAGACGCTGTCGGAGGCGCCGAGCAGGCGATGGAACTCCTCCGCGAGGTGCGGCGCGATCGGAGCGAGGAGCAGGGTCAGCAGGCGCACGGCCTCGGCATAGGCGGGCAGGTCGGCGTCGGGCACCTTCTCCGGCTCCACGAACCGCAACTCGTTCACGAACTCCATGATCGCCGCGATGCCGGTGTTGATGCGGAGGTCGCCGTCGAGACCCTCGGTGACCCGACGCACGGCGAGGTGGGCCTTGCGCCTCACCTCGCGGCCCGCCGGAGACAGGGCCGCCGTCGCGGGATCCGCCGCGATGCCCCGCACGCGCGGCGCCATCGCCGTCACCGTCTCGAAGACCCGGGCGAGGAACCGGCGCGCCCCGAACACCGTCTCGTCGTTCCACAGGATGTCGTCGCGGCTCGGCGCGAAGAAGAACATGGCCACGCGCAGCGCGTCGACACCGTGCTCCCGCATGAGGGCGACCGGCGACACGACGTTGCCGAGACTCTTCGACATGACCCGGTTCTCGGCGTCCCGCACCATGCCGTGGTTCACGAGGGCGAGGGCCGGCTCGGGGAAGTCGACGAGGCCCGCGTCCCTCAGCACCTTCGTCAGGAACCGGAAGTAGATGAGGTGCCCGGTGGCGTGCTCCGCCCCGCCGATGTACAGGTCCACGGGCAGCCAGGCCCGCACCGCCTCCGGCGCGAAGATCTCGCGGTCGTTGCGCGCGTCGGCATACCGGAACTGGTACCACGAGGAGCACATGAAGGTGTCCATCGTGTCCGGGTCGCGCTGGGCGGCCCCGCCACAATTCGGACACTTGACGTCCATGAAGGAGGGCACGTCGGCCAGCGGGGAGCGGCCCTTCGGGACGAAGTCCTTCACATCCGGCGGCAGGAGCACCGGCAGGTCCGCCTCCGGTACGGGCACGACGCCGCAGGCCGCGCAGTGGATCATGGGGATCGGAGTGCCCCAGTAGCGCTGGCGGCTGATGAGCCAGTCGCGCAGGCGGTAGACGGTCGTCGGGCCTCCCCGGCCCTCGCGGGACAGGTGCGCGGCGACCTTGGCGATGCCCTCCTCGCTCGGGACCCCGTCGAAGGGCCCCGAGTTCACCATCGTGCCCGCCTCCGTGTAGGCGGCCGTCATGGCCGCCGGATCCAGGTCGCGGTCCGGCGGGCGGATGACGACCTTCAGCGGCACTCCGTACCTGCGGGCGAACTCGAAGTCCCGCTGGTCGTGGGCCGGCACGCCCATGACGATGCCCGTGCCGTAGCCGGCGAGGACGTAGTCGGCCACGAAGATCCGCACCGCCTCGCCGGAGACCGGGTTCACGCAGGTCCGGCCGGTGTCGACGCCGTCCTTCTCGCGCCCCTCGGCGATGCGGTCGATCTCCGCGCGGGCGATGGCCCGCGCGATGTACGCCTCCACCGCCGCCTCCTGCGGGCGGCCCCGGACGAGGCGCCTCGCCCACGGACTCTCCGGCGCGACGGCCATCATGGTCACGCCGTAGAGCGTGTCGGGGCGGGTGGTGAAGACCTCGATCGGTTCGTCCTCGCCCGGCACGGGGAACAGGACCCGGCAGCCCTCGGAGCGGCCGATCCAGTTCCGCTGCATGGCCTTGACGTTCTCGGGCCAGCCGGGGAGCCCGTCCAGGTCGTCGAGCAGGCGCTGCGCGTAGTCGGTGATCCGGAAGAACCACTGGGTGAGCTCGCGCTTGCCCACCGCCTCCTTGCACCGTTCACAGGCGCCGTCCTTCACCTGCTCGTTGGCGAGGACGGTCTTGCAGGAGTGGCACCAGTTGACGAAGGAGGCCTTGCGGTAGGCGAGTCCCCGCCGGTAGAGGAGCAGGAACAGCCACTGCGACCACCGGTAATAGTCCGGCTCGCAGGTGATGACCTCCCGCTCCCAGTCGTAGGAGATGCCGAGCGCCTTCAGGGTCCCGCGTCCCGTGGCGATGTTCCCGAGCGTCCACTCCCGCGGGTGGATGCCCCGCTTTATGGCGGCGTTCTCGGCCGGGAGGCCGAAGGCGTCCCAGCCGAAGGGGTGCAGAATGTCGAAGCCCTGCATCATGCGGTGCCGGGCCACCGCGTCCCCGATGGAGTAGTTGCGGAAGTGTCCCATGTGGATGTCGCCGGACGGGTAGGCGAACATCTCGAGGACGTAGTTCTTCTTCCGTGGCGCCGTCGGCGCGCGGAAGAGGCCGGTCGAGTCCCACGCCTGCTGCCAGCGGGCCTCGATCTCGTGGAAGTCGTAGCGTTCGGCGGCCATCGGAGTCCCTTCGGAAGTCCAACCACCCCCGGGGGTTGAGGCGAAACGCGTAATCTAGGGGCGCCCGGGGGCGCGGCCAAGGAGTTTCGGCAGTCGGGCCGCGCGGCGCGGGCGTCCCGCGAAGGTCTACCGGGGGAAGCCGCGCGGGGTGCGAATCTTGACCGCGCCGCGCCGCGCCGGGTACAGTCCGGTTTCCCCCTCGGGGGACCGTTCTTTCCTCTCCCGATCCTCAGACACGACCAACGGTGGGGCTGTAGCTCAGTTGGGAGAGCGCTTGAATGGCATTCAAGAGGTCACGAGTTCAACTCTCGTCAGCTCCACCAGCGTAAGAACCTGTTGCGACAGGATTTAGGGCCGCGACCGCGCAAACGGTTGCGGCCCTTTCTTTCGTTTTGGCCCCCTCTGTGGCCCCCTCCGAGCCGACCATGGCCCCCTTGTCGCTCTCTTCCGCGGACAGTCGGCGGGCACCGCTTTCGCCCTCCTCGTACGATGCGCGGCCCCGTCCGGACGGTGGCCCTCGTCCCCGTTCCCCACGAGGCGAGCACCCAAGCCTTCCGACCCCTCAGCCTGGCCCTCGCCGGTCGCCCTCGTCGCAGCCCGTCGCCCCTGGCGACTCCCACGCCGGACGGCTCGAAGGTCGATCGCAAAGCGGACGTGATGGGACCCAAATGAAGACTAGCCCCTCCCTCCGGATGCTCCCCGGCAATCGAATGTCCGAAGATGGCGGAAGCCGCGCGGGAAGCGGATTCCGCGGCCTCTACGGCCTCCCCGGCGAGACCCTGCCCCGCGCTGGTAGGCGGGGCCTCGCCCCACGCCCCGAACGCGCGAGAAGCGGTCCTACGGGCCTTTGGCGAAGGCCAGAATGAGATCGGCGTCGCTGCGGGCGGTTCTCTCTCCACATCCCGCGAAGGTCGATCCGGCGCGGACTCGCGGGGGACCCAAGGAGACACTCCCCCCTCTCCCCCCGCGCGGACCGGGCCGCGGCTGCGCACCCTTGCCCGGCCCGCGCTCCCCCTCACACACCACGTCGCCCGGGTGTGCCCCGTCCGGGCCGGACCAGTGGCCCGGTGCATCAAGGGTCCGAGGGCCCGCAGGCGGGGCGGAAGCCGAGGCGGTCCCCGCTGTCGGCGGGGTGGAGCCCTTCGCGGTACGCGGAACGGCAGTAGACGGCAGCCCCGACCAAGTCCCCGCCGCGGCGGACCCGGAGCCGCGAGCGGCCCTGATGCCACCTCACGCCGCCCTCCGTCCACGGGCGCGCGTCCTCCGGCGCCCCCTCGTAGTCCCGGTGGTAGGTGTCCTCGCACCACTCCCACACGTTCCCGTGCAGGTCGAAAAGCCCCCACGCATTGGGGCGCCTTGTCCTCACCGCGTGCGCCCGGCCCTCCGAGTTCTCAGCGAACCACGCGTACTCCGTGAGCCTCTTCTCGTCGTCCCCGAAGCCGTACTCGCCTTGCGAACCCGCCCGGCACGCGTTCTCCCACTCCGCCTCGCTCGGCAGGCGGATCGGCCGTCCGCTCCGCTTCGAGAGCCAGTCGCAGTAAACCTGCGCGTCCCCCCAACTCACGCTCGTCGCCGGGGCGTCGTCCCCCGGCCAGTCGCGCTTGTGCTCCGGGTCGTACCGCTCGTACTGCGCGTTCGTCACCTCCGTCTCAGCGATCCAGTAACGCTGCCGGATCTCCACCCACCGGACCAGCACCTCGTCGCCGCTCTCCTGCGGCTGCTTTCCCCACGGCAACCCGAACGCCTTGCACACCCGCCCCAGCGCGTCCCCTCGCTGGCAGTTGAACCACGACCCCATCCGGGAATAGATAGGGGAAGGCAGCTCCCCGGCGGTCAGTGTAGGAATTGTTCATC
>JADHED010000104.1_pt1 | contig 117041 bp, 113 predicted proteins | sample 8952041 | NCBI WGS metagenome assembly JADHED01 (sample SAMN16124423, study PRJNA663239) | bioreactor sludge metagenome | isolation source: sludge (control) | place: India:Bengaluru | collected 2018-09-08 | reverse complement strand
TCAACGCCGCACGGGACACACTGCTGATGTCGGCCGCGGCCTTCTCTAGATCTTTGGGCCCGAAGATTTGGAGAAGGCCGCGGCTCAGCCGCGGCCGGGGCCCATGACCATGCAGGGCTGCTTCTTGGCCTTCAGGGCGCGGCAGGCGTCCTTGGCCTCCTGCTCGCTGAGCCCGGAGAAGCGCGAGCGGTACTTGCCGCCGTCCTTCTCGGCCACGGCCTTGGCGTCGTCGAAGTGCTTGCCGAACTTCTTCTCGACCATGGCGAGCTGCTCGCGCGCATCGGCGCGGCTGTTGAACGTGCCGACCTGCACGGTCCAGCGGCCGCCGGCCTCGGCCTTGCCCCGGCCGCTCAGCTTGGGCACCGAGCGGGGCTCGACGATCTGGATGCTGGAGGCGCGCGACGGCGGCGGCGAGGAGGCGAGGCGGACGGTCAGGCCCGACTCGGTGTCGCCCTGCTGCATCGACGGCTGGGTGGCCTCGGCAAGCTGGGGCGGCTCGAAGAAGTTCTGCGCCACGGTGATCTGCTCGCCCCGCGCACGGCGGTCCAGCACCTCGAAGCCGGTCAGCAGCAGCCCTTCGGCGACCTTGTCGCGGGTGGCCACGTTCGGACCGCCCATCACCACCGCGATGAGGCGGCGGCCGTCCCGGACCGCGGACACGGCGAGGTTGAAGCCGGAGGCGTTGGTGAAGCCGGTCTTCAGGCCGTCCACGCCGTCCATGCGGTAGAGCAGGCCGTTGTGGTTGCGGATGTTCTGGCCGCGGAACGCGAAGTTCTTGGTCGAGAACAGGCGGTAGTACTGCGGATAGTCGCGCATCACCGCGCGCGACAGGATCGCCAGGTCGCGGGCCGAGGAGATGTTGCGGCTGTCGGGCAGGCCGTGCGGATTGGCGAAGTGGGTGTTCGTCATGCCCAGCTCCTGCGCCCGCAGGGTCATGAGCGCGGCGAAGCGCTGTTCGGTGCCGCCCAGCTTCTCGGCCATGGCGACGGCGGCGTCGTTGGCGGAGCGGGTGACCATGGCCTCCATGGCCTGCTGCACGGTGATCGAGTCGCCCGCGCGCACGCCGATCTTGGTGGGGGGCTGGGCCGCCGCGCGCGGCGAGAACATCACCGGCTCGTCCAGGTCGATCTTGCCGGCCGCCAGCGCCTCGAACGCCAGGTAGAGCGTCATCACCTTGGTGATCGACGCCGGATAGCGCGGCGCATCGGCCCGCTTGGCGTAGAGGACCTCGCCCGTCTTGGCGTCCACGACGATCGCCGCGTACTTCGACGAGTTCTGCGGGATGAGCTGGAAGTACGGGACCTGCGCCATCGCCGGACTGGCGACGCCGCCCAGAGCGGTGGCCAGGGCCAGACCGAGGGCAGTGAACAGGCGGCGGGCGTGCTGGGTCATGCTTCGTCCGTCGAATCAACGCGTTGAGCGGCAACGGCGCCGCCAGGAAAGGCGTACCATGCCCCGATTACCCTTGCAGGAGGGTAAACAAGGATTGAACGGGCGGAATTGACGCACGCGCCGGCGGGGCGCGCGCCCCTGCTCACAGAACAGGCTATTGTGCAGTGCACAAATTTACCGTTGACTGCTGCACTGCAACATGAGACAAGAGGGTCAGTAGCCGCGGGCCCGTGCGCCCCACGCATTTGTCCCGTCCCCGCCGACCCAGGAGCCCCACCATGGCCGCCGCCGAAGCCGCGAAGTCCACCGTCGAGCAGTTCACCGCCGCCACGAACGTCGCCTTCAAGGAAGGCGTCGAGAAGAGCCTGGCCGCGCTGAACGACATGAACACCCAATCCAAGAAGAACCTGGAAGCCATGGTCGCCTCGGCGACGGCCTCCGCCAAGGGCGCGGAAGCCCTGGGCGCCCAGGCGATGGCCTTCTCCAAGGCCCTCTTCGACACCCAGGTGAGCGCCGCCAAGTCGCTCGCCGGCGCCAAGAGCGTGCAGGAAGTGGTCGAACTGCAGACCACCTTCGCCAAGTCCGCTCTGGAAACCTACATGGCCGAATTCGCCAAGATGTCCGAGACCGTCTCGGCGTCGGTGAAGGAATCGATGAAGCCGCTCAACGAGCGCGTCACCGCGACCGTCGAGAAGTTCCAGGCCGTCCGCTAAACCTTCTGCGTATCTGAAGGTCGGGGCCCGGACCGCAAGGTCCGGGCCCTTTCGTTCCATCCCCCCGGAACGAAAACGGCGCTCCAGTCTCCCCCACGGGAGCGCCACGCGTATCCAGTAGCGTAAGTACATCAGCGTATGCGTCAGGGGCCGCTCCCATGGGGGCGGCCCCTTTTGCTTTGCGGCCGGCGGCGCTAGACGTGCCGGCATGTCCACGATCGAAGACCGCCTCAAGTCGCTCGGCATCGAGCTGCCGCAACCCAACGCCCCGGTGGCGAACTACGTGCCGTTCGTCCGAGCGGGCGAGCTGGTCCACATCTCGGGCCAGGTCTCGGTCGACGCCGGAGGGGGCGTCCGGGGCGTGGTGGGCGAGGACGTGGACTTCGACACCGCCGTCCGCGCCGCGCGCATCTGCGGGATCAACCTGCTGGCCCAGATGAAGGCCGCCTGCGAAGGCGACCTCGGCCGCGTGGTCCGCGTGGTGAAGCTGGGCGGCTTCGTCCAGGCCGGCCCCGGCTTCTTCGACATCCCCAAGGTCGTGAACGGCTGCTCGGACCTGATGGTCGAGGTGTTCGGCGACGCCGGCCGGCACGCCCGCTCGGCCGTGGGCGTCTATCGCCTGCCGCTGAACTTCGCGGTCGAGGTCGACGCGGTGGTGCAGGTCCGGTGAGGAACCGCTTCGGCGAAGCCTGGGACCTGCTCTTCGATCCCCCGATCGCGCATCGGGGGCTGTGGAGTCCCGACGGCGCGCCGGAGAATTCCCTGGGCGCGTTCCAGGCCGCCTGCGCCGCCGGCTACGGCGTCGAGCTGGACGTGCACCTGTCGGCCGACGGCGAGGCGGTGGTCTTCCACGACGACACCCTGAAACGGATGACGGGCGCCCCGGGCAAGGTCACCGACCGCACGGCCGCCGAACTGGCCGACCTGCGGCTGGCGGGCACCGACGAGAAGGTCCCGACCCTGCTGGAGACCCTGGCCCTGATCGGCCACCGGGCGATGGTGCACATCGAACTGAAGACGCCCTTCGGCGGCGTCGGCCCGCTGGAGCAGCGGGTGCACGAGGTGATCGCCGACCATAACGGCCCGCTCTGCATCATCGGCTTCAACCCCTACAGCCACGCCTGGTGGGCGGACCGCTTCCCGAACGTGCTGCGCGGCCTGGACAGCTGGGCCTGGGAGCGGCCCGCCGACATGGCCGCCGAACAGCGGGCGGCCTACCGCAACCTTGAGCAGGTCGAGATCGCCCGGCCGCACTTCCTGGCCCTGGGCCTGGACGTCCTGCCCCATCCCCGCGCCGCCGAGCTGCGCGCCGAGGGGATGCCCGTGGTGGCGTGGACCGTGCGCAAGCCCGAGCAGTGGGCTGCGGTGAAGGCCGGCTGCGACAACCTCATCTTCGAGGGGTTCGTCCCGGCCAGGGACGGCGCGGCGTGACGCTGAAGCCGGCGGTCCGCATAGCCCGCCGTATCGCCGAGATCGGCCGCGAAGCCTGGGACGCCTGCGCCGACAATCCGGCCTACGCCGGCAATCCCTTCATCCGCTACGACTTCCTCCACGCCCTTGAGGAGGCCGGCTGCGCGGTCGAGCGCACCGGCTGGGGCCCGCAGCACCTGGCGGTCGAGGACGAGGCCGGCCGGGTCGGGGCGGTCATGCCGCTGTATCTGAAGAGCCACAGCCAGGGGGAATACATCTTCGACCACGCCTGGGCCGACGCCTACGAGCGGGCCGGCGGACAATATTACCCGAAGCTGCTGTCGGCGGCGCCATTCGTCCCCGCCACAGGCGCCCGGATGCTGGCGCGGCCCGACGTGAACCGGGAGCAGGCCTGGAGCCTGCTGGTCGGCGGGGGCCTGTCGCTGTGCGAGCGCTACGACGCCTCGGGCCTGAACCTCAACTTCGTGACAGAGGACGAATGGCGCTGGCTGGGCGCGCAGGGCCTGGGGCTGCGGGAGGGCCAGCAGTACCACTGGGAGAACCGGGGCTACCGCGACTTCGAGGACTTCCTGAGCGCCCTGTCCTCGGGCCGCCGCAAGACCATCCGGCGCGAGCGCCGCGACGCCCAGGCCGGGGTGGAGATCCACCGGATCACCGGCGCCGACCTCACCGAGGACCACTGGGACGCTTTCTTCGGCTTCTACATGGACACCGGCTCGCGCAAGTGGGGCCGCCCCTACCTGACGCGGACCTTCTTCTCCCTGCTCGGCGAGCAGATGGCGGACCGGGTGCTGCTGGTGATGGCGCGGCGCCATGGACGCTGGATCGCCGGGGCCCTCAACCTGATCGGCGGCGACTGCCTCTATGGTCGCCACTGGGGCTGCGTGGAGGACGTGCCGTTCCTCCATTTCGAGCTCTGCTACTACCAGGCCATCGAATGGGCGATCGAACGCGGCCTGCCGCGCGTGGAGGCGGGCGCCCAGGGCCAGCACAAGATCGCCCGCGGCTACCTGCCCCGTCCGGTCTACTCCGCCCACTGGATCGCCGACCCGCGGCTGCGCGCTCCGGTCGAGCGATTCCTGGAGCAGGAGCGCGCCGGCGTGGAGCAGGAGATGGAGTGGCTGGAGGAGGCCTTCACGCCCTTCCGGCAGGACTGAGTCCAGCACGCCCCACACCGGGCGTATGACGACTGCCACAAAAGTTCAGCCAAGCTGCGCCTTGGCCGTCAAAAACCCCTGCTACGCGGACCCCCGATCCGACGCCGCCAACGCGCGGCGCGAACGAGGGGAATAGAACATGAAGATCCGCCTGCTGACGGGTGCGGCCCTGGCCGCGCTCACCTTCACCGCGCCCGGCCTTGCGCTGGCCGCCGACGCCGCCGTCGCCGACGCCCCGGACACGGGCTCGGTCGAAGAGGTGGTGATCCTCGGCCGCGGCGAAACCCGCCAGGTGCAGACCGTCTCCGGCGAGGAGCTGTCGCTGGAAATGCCGGGCGCGAGCCCGCTGAAGCTGGTGGAGAAGCTGCCGAACGTGAACTTCCAGGCCGCCGACCCTTTCGGCGCCTATGAATGGTCGGCGCGGATCTCGATCCGCAGCTTCAACCAGAGCCAGCTCGGCTTCACCCTGGACGACGTGCCGCTGGGCGACATGACCTACGGCAACCACAACGGCCTGCACATCAGCCGCGCGATCTCGGGCGAGAACGTGGGCGGCGTCGAACTGGCCCAGGGCTCGGGCGCGCTGGACATCGCCTCGTCCAGCAACCTCGGCGGCGCGCTGAAGTACGTCTCGCGCGATCCGTCCGAGACCTTCGGCGCCTTCGCCGCCGGCACGGTCGGCAGCGACCAGACCTGGCGCGGCTTCGTGCGGGTCGAGAGCGGCGCCCTGCCCTCGGGCGCGCGCGGCTACCTCAGCTATGCCCGCAACAGCGCCGACAAGTGGAAGGGCGACGGCAAGCAGAAGCACGAGCAGATCAACTTCAAGATCGTCCAGCCGATCGGCGAAGGCGGCTCCATCACCGGCTGGCTGAACTGGTCCAAGCGCCGGGAGCAGGACTACCAGGACCTCTCGCTGGGGATGATCGGTCGGCTGGGCTCGGACTGGGACAACATCGCCGGCAACTGGCCGCTGGCGGTGCAGATCGCCGAGATCGCCAACAACCGCGGCGAGACGGGCGTGACGCCGCGTTTCCCGTCGTTCGGGACCGTCTATCCCTCGCCGATCGCCTCGGTGGACGACGCCTACTATGACGCCGCCGGCCTGCGCGACGACCTGCTCGGCGCGGTCACCCTGCGCCTGCCCGTGGGCGACAAGGTGGACTTCCGCGCCACGGTCTATGGCCATGACGACGAGGGCCAGGGCCTGTGGTTCACGCCCTACGTCCCCTCGCCCAACTACGGCATCGCCGGCGCCACGGCGGACGACGCGCCGATCTCGATCCGCACCACCGAATACGACCTGCAGCGCTACGGCGTGGTGGCGAGCGGCACGGTGAGGGCGGGCGCGCACGCGATCAACGCCGGCTTCTGGTACGAGGACAACAGCTTCAACCAGGCCCGCCGCTATTACGGCCTGAACCGGGCCGCGCCGCAGCGCTCGGCGCTGAAGATGCAGGACGGCGCCTTCCGCACCGACTGGGAGTACGACTTCACGACCACCACCTGGAAGGGCTGGGTGCAGGACACCTGGACGGTCAACGACCAGCTCTCGGTCAACTTCGGCTTCGCCGCCCTGTCGGTCGAAAACGATGGGAAGACGGTCTTCGCGCGCACCCCGTCGGTCGAGAAGAACGGCGCGATCAAGGCCGAGGAAGGCTTCCTGCCGCAGGCCGGCGCCCGCTACGCCCTCAGCGACGACAGCGAGCTGTTCGTGGGCTACGCCCGCAACATGCGCGCCTTCCCGAGCTCGGGCACCTCGGGTCCGTTCTCGGCCAACAAGGCCGGCTTCGACGCGATCCGGAACAAGCTTCAGCCGGAAATCTCCGACACCTTCGAGGCCGGCTGGCGCTTCCGCACCGCCGACTTCCAGGGGGTGCTCGCCGGCTATCATGTGAAATTCAAGGACCGCCTGTTCGCCGTGCCCGTGGGCTCGGGCATCGTCGGCAACCCGTCGGCGCTGTCGAACGTGGGCGGGGTGACGGCCAAGGGCTTCGAGGCCGTCGGAACCTGGGACTTCGCCGAGCACTGGTCGGCCTTCGGCTCCTACGCCTTCAACGACAGCGAGTACGACGACGACACGGTCGACGGGAATGGCGTGCTGGTGGCCCGCACCGCCGGCAAGACGACGGTGGACACGCCGCGCCACATCCTGAAGGCTGAGCTGTCGTACGACAGCGACGGCTTCTTCGGGCGGATCTCGGTCTCGCACATGACCAAGCGCTTCTTCACCTATGAGAACGACCGCAGCGTGCCGGCGCAGACGACCGCCGACCTGACCGTCGGCTACCGCTTCTCGGGCTCGCCGTGGCTGGAGGGCCTGGAGGTGCAGGCCAACATCAGCAACCTGTTCGACGAGGACTACATCTCGACGATCAACTCCAACGGCTTCCCGCTGCGCGGCGACAGCCAGACGCTGCTGCCCGGCGCGCCGCGGCAGGCGTTCGTCACCGTCCGCAAGCAGTTCTGACCATGCGGAGCGCGATCATCCTCCTGGCGTGGCTGCTCGCGCTCCTGGCCCCGGCTTCGGCCGGGGCCGCCGAGCGGCGGCTGGTGCTGGTCACCCTGGACGGCCTCGACTGGACCGAGGTCTTCCGGGGCGCCGACCCGCAGCGGTCCGCCGACCGGGCCTTCGTCCACGAGGCCGACCTCGTGAAGCCGTTCGCCGGGGCGCAGGACCGGAAGGCCGCGCTGATGCCGTTCCTGACCGGCCTGGTGGCGCGGCAGGGCGTGCTGCTGGGCGACCGCGACCACGGCGGCTGCATGGCCGTGGCCAACGACAAGTGGTTCTCGTACCCCGGCTACAACGAGATCCTGACCGGGCGGCCGGACCCGGACATCAAGTCCAACGAGCACGGCCCGAACCGGAACGTCACGTTCCTGGAATGGCTGAACCGGCGCCCGGAGTTCGCCGGACGCGTGCAGGCCCTGGGCTCCTGGAGCACATTCCGCGACATCCTGAACGCGCCGAAGAGCGGCCTGCCGGTGAACGCCGGCTGGGAGGACGCCCCGGCCGCCACCCGCGCCGAGGCGGCCATCGCCAAGATGCAGCAGGGCGCGCCGCGCCTGTGGCCGACCGTCCGGCTGGACATGCTGACCCACGCCTATGCGCTGGAGGCCCTGAAGCGCACCAGGCCGAAGGTGCTGTACGTGGCCTATGGCGAGACCGACGACTTCGCCCATGAGGGCCGCTACGACCTCGCGCTGGGCGCGGCCAACCGGGCGGACGCCTTCATCGCCGAGCTGTGGCGGACCCTGCAGGCCGACCCCGACTATGCCGGCCGCACCACCCTGATCGTCACTACCGACCACGGCCGCGGCAAGGGCCGGCCCGACGCCTGGAAGCACCACGGCAAGCCGGTCTTCGTCGGGTCTGACGAGACCTGGGCGGCGGTCATCGGCCCCGACATCGCGCCGGGCGCCCAACCGACAGGATGCGCCTCGACAAGTCAGCTCGCGGCGACGGCGCTGAAGGCCCTGGGCCTCGACTGGCGAGCCTACGATCCCGCGGCGGGCGCGCCGCTGGACGTCTTCAAGGCGGCGGCGCCCTAAGCGGCCGCGCTGGTCTTGCGGTCGCCGCCGGCGTCCTTGGGCAGGAACGCCATCAGCGGCGCGGCCCACTTCTCGGCCTCCGCGCGGGTCAGCGGCGCCCCCGACTGGGCGTGCCGGGTCAGGTGCCGGTAGAACTCGGACGCCGCCAGGGTCATCTTGAAGTCGGTGGCCATGGACTGCAGCGTCGTGGCCTGGGTCAGCATGGCGCGCATGGCCTGGCTGGGATCGGTCTCGGCGGCGGCCACGGCGGCGCGGATGATCTTCAGCGCCTGGTTGATCTTCTGCTGGAAGGGCGTCTCGCTGCCGTCGGTCTTGCGCTTCAGCGGTCCGGCGTACTCGCCCGAATTGAAGCGGCGGCGGTCGGGGCCGATGTACCCGACCCCCTCGACCCAGTCGCGCTCCTTCAGCGTCACCGCCTCGAGCCGCCGGACCAGGTCCTTCATGCTGTAGGGCTTGCGAAGGAACTCGTGCACGCCGGCGTCGCGGGCGGCGAGGATCATGGCCGCGGTGGCCGCGCCGGTGATGGTGATGATCGGCGCCGTGCGGCAGGACCAGGTCGAGCGGCGGATCTTGCGCGCGATCGCCAGGCCATCGACGCGGTCGTCGCCGAGCTCCAGCACGATGAGCTGCGGGTCGACGTTCTCCGCGAGCTTCAGCGCTCGCTCGGTCGTCTGCGCCGTCCAGACGTGGCTCTGGGCGATGTCGCGCATCAGTTCGGCGAACAGCCGCGCGCTGGCCGGTTGCGGATCGGCCACGAGCACCCGCTTCAGCTTGGGCGCCATCTTCTCGAGTTGCCGTTTTTCGCCGTCGAACAAGAGCTTAGCTCTCCCCCAGGTACGGCAGACGTCATAGTCGCCAACCCGTAAAGGATCGCTTGATGCCGCGGGCGGCGCGCCCGGCCGCCCGCGCGACGTGCAACCCAAATTGAGCGGCGGCCGACGCCTCAGTCCACGAACGGATCGCGCATGAGGATGGTGTCGTCCCGTTCAGGGCTGGTGGACAGCAGCGCGACCGGCGCGCCGATCAGCTCCTCCACCCGACGGACGTACTTCACGGCGTTGGCGGGCAGGTCCTTCCACGAGCGGGCGCCCTGGGTCGTCTCGCTCCAGCCGTCCATCTCCTCGTAGACCGGCTCGAGCTGGCTCTGGGCCTTGAGGCCCGCCGGCAGGTAGCCGATCTCCTCGCCGTTCAGGCGGTAGCCGGTGCAGATCTTCAGCTTCGGCAGGCCGTCCAGCACGTCCAGCTTGGTCAGGGCGATGCCGGCGATGCCGTTCAGCGCCACCGACTGGCGCACCAGCGCCGCGTCGAACCAGCCGCAGCGGCGCGAGCGGCCGGTGACGGTGCCGAACTCGCGGCCCACCGTGCCCAGGTGCTGGCCCACCTCGTCGAACAGCTCGGTCGGGAACGGCCCCTCGCCGACCCGGGTGGTGTAGGCCTTGACGATCCCCAGCACGTAGCCCGGCCCCTTCGGACCGAGGCCCGAGCCGGCGGCCGCCTGGCCGGCGACGGTGTTGGACGAGGTCACATAGGGATAGGTGCCGTGGTCCACGTCCAGCAGCGCGCCCTGGGCGCCTTCGAACAGCACCCGCTTGCCCGACTTCACGATGCCGTCGAGCTTCAGCCAGGCCGGCTGGGCGTAGGCCAGGATCTTCGGCGCCATCTCCTCCAGTTCGGCCAGCAGGGCCGCGGCGTCGAACGGCGGCAGGCCGAGGCCCGCGCGCAGCGGCGCGTGGTGGGCCAGCAGGCGGTTGATCTTGATGTCCAGGGCCTCGCGGTCGGCGAGGTCGGCGACGCGGATCGCCCGGCGACCGACCTTGTCCTCGTAGGCAGGACCGATGCCGCGCCCCGTTGTGCCGATCTTCGCCGTCGCCGCCGCCTCGCGCGCCTGGTCGAGATCGCGGTGGATCGGCAGAATCAGGCAGGCGTTGTCGGCCAGCACCAGCAGGTCGGGGCCGATCTCGACGCCCTGGGCGCGGATGCCCTCGATCTCCTTCAGGAGGTGCCAGGGATCGACCACCACGCCGTTGCCGATGATCGACAGCTTGCCCTGGACGACACCGGACGGCAGCAGGCTGAGCTTGTAGACCTGGTTGCCGACCACCAGCGTGTGGCCCGCGTTGTGGCCGCCCTGGAAGCGCACGACCACGTCGGCCCGGTTCGACAGCCAGTCGACGAGCTTGCCCTTGCCCTCGTCGCCCCACTGGGCGCCGATCACGGTCACATTGGCCATCTGGATACGATCTCCCGACCTGCCCGGATACGCCTCCCGGCCCTTCGACAGGTGCTCGGCGGGGAAGCGGAGATCAAATTCGCGCGCCGCTTTAGACCATGTGGCTCTCGCCCTCAAGGCCGCTGCGAGCTATCAGCCGGCCATGAACATCCCGCGCTTCCACCTCGCCTTCCCGGTTCGCGATCTCGCCGAGGCCCGCGCCTTCTACGGCGGCCTGCTGGGCTGCCCCGAGGGACGGTCCAGCGAGCACTGGATCGACTTCGACTTCCGCGGCCATCAGATCGTCGCCCACCTGGCGCCCGAGGAGGTGGGCCACAAGTCCACCAGCGCCGTCGACGGCGAGCAGGTGCCCGTGCGCCACTTCGGCGTGATCCTGACCGTGCCGGAGTGGGAGACCCTGGCCGAGCGCCTCAAGGCCGCCGGGGTGAAGTTCGTGATCGAGCCGCAGGTGCGCTTCAAGGGGCTGCCGGGCGAGCAGGCGACCATGTTCTTCCTCGACCCCAGCGGCAACGCCCTGGAGTTCAAGGCCTTCGCCCGCGACGAGATGGTGTTCGAGAAATGAGCGGCGCGGACCTCGCAATCTCGCTGGCCGACGTCGAGGCCGCGGCCGGCCGTCTGAAAGGCTGGGCGGTCGAGACCCCGCTGATCGAGAGCCCGGCGCTGAACGAGCGCCTGGACCGGCGCGTGCTGATCAAGCCCGAGACCCTGCAGCGCGTCGGGGCGTTCAAGTTCCGCGGCGCCTTCAACCGGCTGGTCCAGCTCACGGACGCGGAAAAGCGGCGCGGCGTGGTGGCGTTCTCGTCCGGCAACCACGCCCAGGGCGTGGCGCTGGCGGCGAAGCTGCTGGGCGTGCCCGCGGTGATCGTGATGCCGGCGGACGCGCCGAAGGTGAAGGCCGAGGCCACCGCCGGCTATGGCGCGGAGGTGAAGTTCTACGACCGGCTAACCGAGAGCCGGGAAAAGATCGCCGCGGCGATCGCGCAGGAACGCGGCTCGGTGGTCGTCCCGGCCTTCGACGACCCGCACATCATCGCCGGGCAGGGCACTGCCGGTCTGGAGCTGGTGCGCCAGGCGCAAGCGCTGGGCGCCACGCTGGACGTGGTGATGACGCCCTGCAGCGGCGGCGGCCTGCTGGCCGGCGTGGCGACGGCGGTGAAGGCGCTGTCGCCGGCGACCACCCTGATCGGCGTGGAGCCGGCGGGCTACGACGACACCCTGCAGTCGCTGCGGGCCGGCGAGCGGCGCCCGATGACCCCGACGCATCGCACCCTGTGCGACGCGCTGGAGACGCCCTGCCCGGGCGAGCTGACCTTCCCGATCGTCCAGCGGCACGTCTCGGACATCGCCGTCGTCACCGACGCCGAGGTGGCCGAAGCGGTGCGCTACGCCTTCCGCGTCCTGAAGCTGGTGGTCGAGCCGGGCGGCGCGGCGGGCTTGGCCGCCCTGCTGGCCGGCAAGGTCGGCGCGCCCGGGACTGTCGGTCTGGTGCTGTCGGGCGGCAACGTCGACCCCGACCAGTACGGCCGGATCCTGCGCGGCGAGCTTTAAAGGCTCTAAATCAAAAGTTTGAGCGCGTTCTGATCGCAAAACCGGCTTCCACTTTTGCGGAACGCGCTCAGGCGAAGGTCTCGTCCAGCCGCGGCCGGATCTGGCGATACATGTCGGCCCAGGCCGCGCCGCCGACGGCGTAGGCGCCGACGCCGAAGACGCTGCCGACGGCGGCGGCGACGATCAGGCCCGGCAGGGTCATCCGGGCCATGAGCGCACCCGGGTTGGAGCTGAGGATCGCCATCGTCTCGGCCCCGCCCAGCGCGAAGGCCCCGATCGCCAGCAGCACCACCTCGGCCGCGACGAGGATCACGCCGAGCAGAAGGGCGACCAGGAACAGCCGCCAGGCGTGGCCGCGCGTCAGCCGCCAGGATTCCACGATCCGCAGCTTGCGGTCCTCGAACGCCATGACCGGCGCCATGGAGAGCCGCAGGAACGGCCAGATCCAGAAGGCGATCATGAACGGGTAGAGGACCACCATGAGGACCCCGAGAACCCACGGGGCGCCTTGGGCGACGAACGCGCCGCCGGCCACCAAGACGCCCATGATCAGCATCGTGCCGAACCAGACGACGAGGCCGCACGCCAGCATCGCAAGGGTGTTCAGGACCATCCACAGCTCCCGCCTTCCCACCCGCAGGTAGGCGAAGCGCCGCTCGTTCGGCGTCAGCGCGGCGCGGAAGACGGCGGCCGGCAGCACGACGATCATCCCGAGGCTGACGAGAATGCTGAGGGGCTGGAACCGGGGCATGACGGGCGTCCCGCCCTGGCCCATCGAGCGGTACATGGCGAGCAGTTCCCCGCCCGAGAGCAGCAGCGGCCCGGCGCTGGCCACGAAGTAGATCGCGCACCAGGCGGCGAAGGCCGCCGGCTCCCGCGCGATCAGACGGCTGCCCGCGCCCACGGCGCGGCCGATGGATATCGTGCTCATTGTAATGACGCCCCCCACAACCCTCGCGACGATAGCCTCAGGCCGGCGAGCTTGACCAGCCGGCAGGTTGTCAGGCGGGAGCCAGCGCCGCCGCGGCGGCGGCCGCCGCCTCGAGCGGGGCGCGCCAGTCCCCCGGCCGCGGGGGACTCAGCACGCGCGCCTGGGGATACCAGGGACAGGCGTCGGTCCCGAGAGTGGTCCAGGCCGCGCGGGGACTGACCAGCGCCAGCGGCGCCCCGCAGGCGCCGGCCAGCGCGGCCGTCGCATTGCCGACCGCGACCACCAGATCCAGGGCGAGGCAGAGGGCCGCGAGGTCGTCGAGCTGGTCGCGAAGGTCGAGGCCGGGCGGCTGGAGGATCTCGACGCCCGTCGCGGCGCGGAAGGCCGCGAGCTCGTCGTCGGCGTCGCCGTATTGCAGATTCACGATGCGCACGCCCCGCGTCCGCAGCAGCGGCGCCCAGGCGTCCGCCGGCGGGTAGAGCCGGCGCCGGTCGCCCCCGACCTTCCCGCTGCGCCAGGTGACGCCCACGGCCGGCGGCCCGTCGCCCAGCCAGTCGCGCCAGCGGGCCACCCTGGCCGGGTCCGGCCGCAGGTAGCCGACCGTGGCGGGAAAGTCGGCGAGCCGGCGCCGGAAGCGGCGGCCGAGCGAACCCATCGGCGCCCAGAGCTGGACCGAGCGCGGCGCCTCGGGCGCGCGCCTGCGCCGGCGCGTCCCCACGCGGTCGGTGACATGGGCCGTGACGCTCGCGCCCGGGAAGCTGCGGGCGAACAGCTCGACCAGGCGTGGATCCACGGCGAGGTGAAGGCGTCCGCCGGGACCGAGCGCCTCGATGAGGTCCGGCAGCACATTGGCGAACATGACCTCGTCGCCGACGCCCTGTTCGGCGACCACCAGGAAACTCTGGCCGTCCAGCCGGTCCGCAGGCCGCCAGCGCCGCCCCGGAACGTCGAACAGCGGCGCGCCGGGCAGGTCGCGGCTGAAGCGCGCCTCGTAGGCGTCCCATCCCTCGCCCAGGTCACCGGCGGCCAGGCGCAGGGTCGCGGCGGCGAAGTCGATGACGGCGACCTCGTGCGGCTTCCGCGCCAGTCTCCGCGCCAGGTCGAAATCCGCGCGCGCGGCGGCCAGGTCGGCGAGGTCGAACCAGGCGTTCGCCCGGTTGGCCGCGGCGGTGGCCGAGCGCGGATCGAGGCGCAGCGCTTCGTCGAAGAACGGCAGGGACTCGTCGGGCCGGCCCTGCTGCAGCAGGGTGACGCCGAGGGTGTTCCAGAGCCGCGCATCCTCGGGGTGCGCCGTCAGGGCCGGGCGCAGCACCTCCACGGCGTCGTCGAACCGGCCGAGGTTGCGGAGGGCCACGGCCTGCCCGTCCACCGCCTCGAGCCGTGAGGGATCGAGCGCGCGCACGCGGCCCCAGAGCCGGGCCGCGACCTCGGGCATGTCGACACGGGCGGCGAGCCCCGCCACGCTGGACAGCAGGCCGACGTCGTCCGGAGCCTGCGACAGCGCCGCCTGGTAGGCGTCCAGCGCGCCCTCCAGGTCGCCGGACCGCTCCAGTCTCGCCGCGCGGGCGCGGGCATCGTTCGGGGCGAGCGGCGGCATGGGACGGTTCCTGTGCGCGGCTCAGACTAGGCGAGTCGCGCCACGGACGTCTCCCGGCGGCGGGACCGTCACTCCCCGGCGCAAGCGTCCTCGACGGTGAACACGCGCTCCAGGGCCGCGACGAACGCCTCCGGCTTGAACGGCTTGGAGATGAAGTCGTCCATGCCCGCCTCCAGGCAGGCGTCGCGGTCGCTCTTCATGGCGTTGGCGGTCATGGCGATCATGGGAGTCCGGCCGCGATCGCCGGGAAGCTGGCGGATCCGCCGCGCCGCCTCCAGACCGTCCATCTCGGGCATGTGGACGTCCATGAGGATCAGGTCGAAGTCTTCCCCGGCCGCGGCCTCGACCGCCTCGCGGCCGTTCTGCACGCAGCGGACCGAGAGGCCGACCTGCCGCAGGATCTCGGTCGCCAGCAGAGTGTTGACCTCGTTGTCCTCGGCCAGCAGCACCCGGCCGGAGCCGGGCGCGGCGGCCATCTCCAGCGCCTCGACGGCGGGAGACGCCGGGAGCGGGGCGCTACGGCCCATGACCGCGCCGAGACAGGCGAGCAGGGGCGCGTGGCGCACGGGCTTGGCGAGATAGGCGTCGTAGGCCACGCCCTGGGCGGCTTCGCCCATGGACGAGGCCATGACGATCCGCGGCTGGGGCCACTCGGTTCCGGCGCGGATCTTCGCCACCGCCTCGTCGCCGGCCATGCCGGGCATCATGTGGTCCATCAGCACCAGATCGAAGGGCATGTTCCGGCGCTGGGCGTCAGCAAGCAGGCGCAGGCAGGCGACCCCGCCATCGGCCTCCGCCACCGTCGCGCCCTCGTGCTCGAGGTGGTCGCGGAAGATCGCCCGGTTGATCTCCAGGTCGTCGACGACCAGCACCCGTAGCCCGTTCAGGCTGCGCGGGCCGGCCATCGCCGGTTGCGGCGCCTGTCCCGCCGGCAGGGCGACCTCGAACCAGAACACGCTGCCGCCGCCGGGGCGATCGGCGACGCCGATGCGCCCGCCCATCAGCTCCACGAGCTGGCGGGAGATAGACAGGCCGAGCCCGGTGCCGCCGTACTTGCGGGTGGTGGAGCCGTCCGCCTGCTGGAAGTTGCGGAACAGCCGGCCCTTCTGCTCGTCGGAGAGCCCGATACCGGTATCCTGCACCTCGACCCGCAGCGGCGTGCGCCCGTCAGGCCGGGCCGGGCCCGAACGCACGTCGATCACGACATGGCCGGTCTCGGTGAACTTCACGGCGTTCGAGGCGAGGTTCAGCAGCACTTGCCGCAGCCGGGTCGGATCGCCAACGAAGGCGGCGCGGGCGTCGGCGTCCACGTAGCAGGCGATCTCCAGCCCCTTCTCCGCGGCCTTGGGGGCCAGCAGCTCGGCCACGTCCTCGACCAGGCCCGAGAGCGAGAAGTCGATGGCTTCCAGCTCGACCTTGCCGGCCTCCAGCTTGGAGAGGTCGAGAATGTCGTTGATCAGGTCCAGCAGGGCGTCGGCCGAGGACCGGACCGCCTCGGCGAACTTGCGCTGGTCGGGCGTGAGCGGCGTGCGCAGGAGCAGTTCGTTCATGCCGATGACCCCGTTCATCGGCGTGCGGATCTCGTGACTCATGTTGGCCAGGAACTGGCTCTTGGTGCGGTTCGCCGCCTCGGCCTCCTCCTTGGCCTGGCGCAGCTGCTGCTCGCCGAGCTTGCGGTCGGTGATGTTCTGCAGCACCCCCACCAGCCGCATCGGCCGGCCGTCGGGGTGGTTCATCAGGTTCATCGCCAGCCGCGCCCACACCTCGCGCCCATCCGAGCGGGCGATCCGGTATTCCGGATGGAAGGGCGCGTCGGACCGGAAGTGGTCGCGCCAGGCCGCCTTGACCCGCTCGCGGTCGCGCTCGTCGACGGCGCCGTAGATGTCGCCCGCCAGGTCGTCGAAGGTCTTGGGCTCGCTGAAGAAGGTGTCCTCGGCGCCGGCCTTGATGAGTTCGCGCCGGTCGTAGTCCAGCTCCCAGACGTGCATGTCGGCCATGGCCATGGCGAGCCGCAGGCGCTCCTCCGAACGGGCGGTGGCCCGCTCGGCGGCTTCGGACCGGTCGAGCGCGGTCTGGAGCTGGTCCATCACCGACCGGGTGCGCTCGTTGGCCGCGACGGCTTCACCCACGAGGCGCTTGGTCGCCAGGCGGATCAGGATCGCGGTGGCGACGAAGGCGGCGACGGCCAGACCGAGGCCGGCGGCCGCCCGCAGATCCATCGCGGACGCGGCGAGCAGCAGCGCCGCGGCGATCGGCGGCGCGGCCATGCCGAACCAGACGCCCCGCGACGCCCACCCGGTGGAGGCGGCGGTGCAGGCCAGCGAGCCGACGGTGATCGCGAAGAAGGCGTAGCCGGCGGGCGTCGGGTGGTGCAGGACCACCGCGCTCGGCGCCGCGATCCAGCCGGCGGAGCGCAGGGTGCTGGTGACCGTCAGGCGCCGCAGGCCCACCGCGTCCGGCGTGGCGTCGACGGCGGCGCTCCAGCGACGGAACAGCGCCATCACGCCGAGGTCGTAGGTCAACGAGACCGCCAGCCAGATGCCGGCGATGACGGGCGAGCCGATCAGGGCGGCGGCCGCAGCCGTCACCAGGTTGAAGAACAGGACCACGGGCAGCGGGGTGGCGAGACCGAGCAGCGTCAGCCGATAGGCGCGCTCCGCGCTCTCCACGAACGCCAGGGTCGGCCCGCCATCGGCGGGGCCCGCAGCAGGGGTCTGGGCGCCTTGCATCCTGCAAAGATGCAATGGCGCCCGTTAATTAGGCGCTTCCAAGCACGACCGGGCGGACTTTGCGTCCGGCGACCCTAGAGGCGATCCTCCGGCGCGGCCGGCCGAGGCTCCTCGCGCGGGGTGACCAGCCGGGCCAGCTTGGGCCGCAGCCAGCTCTCGAAGTCGTCGACGAAGCGATAGACCACGGGGACCAGGACCAGCGACAGCACAGTCGAGGTGATCAGGCCGCCGATCACCGCCACGGCCATGGGCTGGCGGAACTCGGCGCCCTTCTCCAGCGCCAGGGCGGTGGGCAGCATGCCGGCGGCCATGGCGAAGGTGGTCATGACGATCGGGCGGGCCCGTTCGCGGCAGGCCTCGATGAGGGCCTCGTGCTGGCTCATGCCCTCGCGCTCGCGCTCGATGGCGTACTCGACCAGCAGGATCGAGTTCTTCGCCGCCAGGCCCAGCAGCATCAGGAAGCCGATGAGCGAGGGAATCGAGAGCGACAGGTTGAAGGCCAGCAGGCCGAGGAACGCCCCGCCCACGGCCAGAGGCAGGGCCGAGAGGATGACCACCGGCTTGAAGAAGCTGCGGAACAGCAGCACCAGCACGCCGTAGATCATCGCGACGCCGGCGAAGATCGCCGTGGCGAAGCCGCCGAACAGCTCGGCCATGGCCTCGGAGGTGCCGATCGCCGCCGGCCGCACGCCCTCGGGCGGCGTCTTCATGATCGGCAGGCCGTTGACGGCCTTCTGCGCCTCGCCGAGCTGGTAGCCGCCGCTGAGCTCGGCCTGGACGGTCACCCGCCGCTCGCGGTTCAGGCGGTCGATCCGGGCCGGGCCGGCCTGGAACGAGATGTCGGCGACGCTGCCCAGGGTGGTCGTGCCGCCCCCGGCGGTCGGCACCTGCAGGTCGCGCAGGCGCTGCAGGTCGGTGCGGGCGCTGGCCGGCAGCCGGACGCGGATCGGCACCCGCCGCTCGCCCTCGTTGAACTTGGCGACGTTGGCGTCGATGTCGCCCACCGTGGCGATGCGGACGACGCTGGCGATCGCGTCGGACGACACGCCCAGGCGGGCGGCCTCGTCGGCGCGCGGACGGATGACGATCTCCGGACCCACCGGCGGGTTGGACTGCTTCGGGTCGGCCACCTGCGGCAGGGTGCGCATCTGGCGTTCCAGCTCGAGCGCGGCCCGTTCGAGATTCTCAGGATTGTCGCCGGTGAGGATCTGCTGGAAGCCCGCGCCGCCTTCGAAGTTCAGGAAGCCGAGGCGCGCGTCGGGGATCTTGCGCAGCTCCTCGCGCAGGCGGTCGCGGATCTCGTCGCCGCTGGCCCCGCGATCGGCCCGCAGGAGGATCGTGGCGGTGCCCTTGCGCAGGTCGCCGCCGCCCACGGACATGCCGGGACCGAAGCTGGAGACGGTGGAGCCGATCTGGACGAAGACGTTCGTCACCTCGGGCTGCTTGCGGAACAGCGCGTCGATACGCTGGGCGGTCGCCTCCATGTCGGCGGCGGTGGCGCCCGGCGGGCCCTGGATGTCGACATAGAGGTAGTCCGGGTCGCCGGCCGGCTGGAAGCCCTGCGGCAGCATCGGAACCAGGGCGAGCGAGGCCACGAAGATCACGCCGCCGACGATCGAGGCGATGATCCGGTGCGCCAGGGCCCACTCCAGCGCCTGGCGATAGAAGCCCTCGAACGGCTTGCGCGGCTTGGCGTGCGGCTTGGCCTTCAGGAAGTAGGCGGCCATCAGCGGCGTGACGAGGCGCGCCACGACCAGCGAGAACAGCACGGCCACCGAGACCGTCAGGCCGAATTCGCGGAAGAACTGGCCGGGGATGCCCGGCATGAAGCTCACCGGGGTGAACACCACGACGATGGCCATGGTGGTGGCGACGACGGCCAGGCCGATGGCGTCGGCCCCTTCCAGGGCCGCCTGGAACGGCCGCGCCCCGCGCTCCACCCGTTTCTCGATGTTCTCGATCTCGACGATGGCGTCGTCGACGAGGATCCCGATCACCAGGGTCAGGGCCAGCAGGGTGACCATGTTGAGCGAGAAGTCGGCCATCTTCATCACGAAGAAGGTCGGGATCAGCGAGATGGGCATGGCCAGGGCGGTGATCGCCGTGGCCCGCCAGTCGCGCAGGAAGAAGAAGACCACCACGGCGGCCAGGACCATGCCCTCGGCCAGCACGTGCTGGGTGGCGCGGAAGCTGGCGCGGGTCTCCTCGACGGACGAGAAGATCTTGGAGAACTTCACGCCGGGATTGGCCTTCTCGATCTCGCCCAGCTTGGCGATGACCGCGTCCTCGGCGTCGACGTCACTGGCCTCCTTGGTCTTGGAGACCTGGAAGCCCACCACCGGTCGGCCGTTCAGGCGCGCGAAGCCGCGGACCTCGGAGGCGCCGTCGCCGACGTCGGCCACGTCCGACAGCTTCACGAAGCCGCCGCCGCCCGTGGGGATGGTGAGGTCGCGGAGCTGCTCGACGGTCTTCACCGTGCCGAGCACCCGCAGGGTCTGCTCGCGGCCGCCGACCAGCACGCGCCCGCCGGGGGCGTCGAGCTGGAAGCCGCGCAGGGCATTGTTCACCTGGCTGGCCGTCAGGCCGCGGGCCGCCAGGCGGTCGGGATCGACGACCACGTTGATCTCGCGCGCCACCCCGCCGACGCGGCCGACCTGGGCCACGCCCTTGGCGGTCTGCAGGACGCGGGCCACCGTGTCCTCGACGAACCACGAGAGCTCCTCCTCCGACATGGTCGGGGCGGACACCGCGTAGGTCAGGATCGGCGCGGCCGAGTCGACCTCGACCTGGGTGACCTGCGGCTCGTCGATGTCACGCGGGAGCTGGGCCCGCGACTGGTCGATCTTGGACCGGATCTCGTCGGTCTTCTTCTGGATGTTCTCCCCGATCTCGAACTCGACCGAGGTGGTCGAGACGCCCTGGGTGACCACCGAGGAGATGTTGTTGACCCCCGTGACGCCGGCGATGGCGTCCTCCACCGGGCGGGTGATCTGGGTCTCCATCTCGCCGGGCGCGGCGCCGCTCTGGGTGACGGTCACCGCCACCACCGGGAACTGGATGTTGGGGTACTGTTTGACCGCCAGGCCCGAGTAGGCGATCAGCCCCGACATCACGAGGCCGATGAACAGCACCGCCACGGGGATCGGATTGCGGATCGCCCAGGCGGAGATCGCGAAGTGGCCCTTGGGCTCGCTCATTTGGCGGCAGCCGTCTTGGCCGGAGCCGCGCCCGTGGCGGGCCCTTCAACCGGCCGCACGAGGTCGCCGTCGAGGAACAGGGAGGCGGCGCTGGCGACGATGCGCGTGCCGGCCGGCGGCCCCTTGACGATCTGCACCAGTCCGCCGCCGCGGGCGCCGGTCTGGACGGGCGCGCGCTTCACGCGGTTGTCGGCGCCGACGACCATGACGCTGGCGCCGTCGGCGTCGTAGCGGACAGCCGTCTCGGGCACGGCCAGGACGTTGGCGGAAGCGTCGGAGAACACGGCGCGGCCGAAGCCGCCTGAGCGGATGTCGGCGCGGACCGGCAGCAGGATCCGGACGTCGCCGAGCTTGGTCTGCGGATCGATCTGCGGGCTGATGAGCCGCACGCGGCCCTGCACCACGCCGCCGCCCGGCAGGGTGACGGAGGCGGTCTGACCGACGCGGACGCGGGCCAGGTCGTCGCTGGCGAGGTCCGCGGACAGCTCCACCTGGCCGTCCCGGGCCATCCGGAACCAGGGGGTGGCGGTGATGGCCGACATGTCGCCGGGGCGGACGTTGCGCTCCAGGATCAGGCCGGAGACCGGCGCGGTCACCGCCATCTTGCGGCGCTGGGTCTGCAGCTGGCGCAGGTTGGCGCGGGCGATCTCGGCCTGGTAGCGGCGCTGGGCGATCTGCTCCTGGCTGAGCACGCCCGTCCCGTCGAGGCCCGAGACCCGCTTGGCCTGGTCCTCGGCCTGGGCCGCCTGGGCCTGGACCTGGGCGATCTGGGCTTCCAGCAGGGTCGGGTCGAGCTGCACGAGGGTCTGGCCCGCACGGACGTAGTCGCCCACCTCGGCGAGGACGCGGGCGACGCGGTAGCCGGACACCTCGGGCGCCACCGCCGCCTCTTCGCGGGGCGTGAGGGAGCCGGACGCCGTCAGCGAACCGACGATCGGCCGCGGCTCGATCCGCGCGACGGTCACCGCGCGGGCGCGCTGCGCCTCGGTCTGGGTGACGGGCGGCTTCTTGCACCCGGCCAGCGCCAGCGCGGCGCAGCAGGCGAGGAGGAGGGGCGTGGCGAGCTTCATGCTTCGTCTCATTTCGCGGCGTAGGCCTCGGCCGGCCAGCCGCCGCCGATGGCCTTCATGGCCTGGACGGAACGGCGGAGGGACTGGACCTGGGCCGAGGTGAGCTGGGTGCGCACGGCGCGCCAGGCCTGCTCGGCCGAGAGGGTGGAGGAAAGGTCGGTGAGGCCGCGGGCGTAGGCCTGCCGCGCGGCGTCATAGGCCCGTCGGGCGCGGGCCTCGCCGTCGGTCAGCAGCGCCACGCGGCGCCGGTCGGCGTCGAGGTTCACCAGCGCACCCTCCGCCTCCTGGAAGGCGGTCTGCACCGTCTTCTCATAGGCGGTGACGGCCTGCTCGGCGCGGGCGTTCTGGACCTTCAGGTCCTGCATCCGGCGGGGGATCGACAGGATCGGCTGCATGACCGAGCCGCCGATCGACCAGTTCTGGGTCTCGGAGGTGAAGCCCGGTTGCTCGATGCGCGACCAGCCGAGGCCCGGCGACAGGGTGAAGGTCGGGAAGAAGGCGAGCTGCGCCAGCCGCTGCTGGCCGGCCGCGGAGCGCACCGCCGCCTGGGCCTGGCGCACGTCGGGCCGGCGCTGCAGGAGGTCGCTGGGCAGGGCCGCCGGAACCGCCGGCGCCTCGCCGACGGCAGGGGTCGCGACGATGTTCGCCGTCGGCTCCACCACCCGGCCGGTCAGGACGAGGATGGCGCGCTTCTGGACCTGGAGCTGGGCCTCCAGCGCGGCGACCTGCGCCTGGGCCTGGGCGAGATCGCCCGCGACGCGGTCCGGCTCGGAGCCCGCCGCCAGGCCGAGCTCGGCGCGGCGGGTGGCGACGTCGTAGAGGTCCTTCTGGATGCGCGCGGTCTCGCGGGCGTCGGCCAGCTGGATCGCCAGCCCCTTGGCCTGGAACCAGGCGTCGGCGGTGTTGGCTGCGAGCTGGGCGCGGGTGACCTCGTAGGCGAACCGGACCCGGTCGACCTCGGCGTCGGCCGCGCGGTAGGCGACGAAGCCCCGGCCGAAGGGATCGATCTCCCAGCTCACGTTGAAGTTGGCGGCGTACTGCTCGGACGTGCCGTCGGTGGAGAAGCCGGGGATGCTGGCGCGGACGCCCGAGAGCTGCTCGGTCGTCGTGCGCTTGGCCGAGCCGGTTGCATCCCCCTGGGGCAAATACTGCAGGATGGCGCTCGTGCGCTGCGCCTTGACCTCGTCGAGGCGCGCGCGGGCGGTGCGGATATCCGGGTTGCGGGCCAGGGCCTGCTCGACAAGCGCCGTCAGCTCGGGATCGCCGTAGGCGGTCCACCAGGTGTCGAGCGCCAGGGCGCCGGCAGGGGCGCCGGCGGGCGCCTCGAACGCGGCGGGCAGACTCACGTCCGCGGCGCGCGGCGTCGCGCACGCGGCCAGGGCCAGCGCGGAAGCGAGGACGGGATAAAGGCCAGGGCGGCGGAGCATGGGTGACAGGCTAGAGAGACCGGCGTTGTTGAACAGGACTTGGACCCCCGGCGCAATCGTTGCGCAGGCCCACCACCCGTTTGTCGCCTCCGCCGGCGACTCTTGGCGGTCACCGTGCGTCAAGCCGTCTCGCGCAAACTCCGTATGATGTAAAGTGTTTTATTGGTAATGTCGCGACGACGATGACGCAGGACACCAACAGCGGGGCGGACCCCAAGCGCCGCATCGACCTCCTTTGGGGCGCCGCCGAGCCCGGCCGGCGTGGCCCCAAGCCGCGCTATTCGGTGGACGAGGTCGTAGCCGCCGCGATCGCCGTGGCCGACGCCGAGGGGCTGGCCGCCATCTCGGTGCGCCGGATCGCCGTCGAGCTCGGCGTCTCGCCGATGTCCATCTACACCTACGTGCCTTCCAAGGCCGAGTTGGTCGACCTGATGCTCGACCGCGTGCTGGGCGAGGTGCGCGACGTCGAGGCCGAGTGCCGCGGCTGGCGCGACTGCCTGACCGCCATCGCCTGCGAACGCTGGGCCCTTTCCGAGCGGCATCCCTGGACGCTGGACCTGGCGATGCACCGCCCGCCACTGGGCCCGAACCTGCTGCGCCGGCACGAGGCCGCCCTGCGGATCCTGGACGGCACGGGCCTGGACGAGCTGACCAAGGACCTGGTGATCGACGTGCTCCACCACTTCCTGCTGGGCGCCTTGAAGCAGGCGCGGGAGGCCCGCGAGGCCGAACGGGCCAGCGGCCTGACCGACGAGCAGTGGTTCGCCGAGGCCGAGCCGGCGATCAAGGCGCGGCTGGACCCGGCCACATTCCCCTTCCTGCTGCGCCTCGGCGAGGCCTGGCGGGGCGCCGACAAGCAGGTCTTCGCCGACCCGATGTGGCGGTTCCGCTTCGGCCTGGGCGTGGTGCTCGACGGGATCGGGGCCATGATCGACGCCCGCCGCGCGGCGGCCTAGCGGACGGTCGCGGAAGCCCTTAGGGTCGCCGGCTTCCACGCCTCCCCCCAAGAGCAGATCCATGAAACGCGTTCTCGTCGCCGCTGCGGCCTTTTCCGTCATCGCTTCCGTCGCCTTCGCCGCGACGCCCGCCCTCGACCCTGCCCGCGTGGTGCAGGACGTGAAGGTCCTCTCGTCCGACGAGTTCGAAGGGCGCGCCCCGGCCACCGCCGGCGAGGAGAAGACGGTCGCCTACCTGATCCAGCAGCTGAAGGCCGCGGGCCTGCAGCCGGGCGGCGACCCGCAGGCCGGCGGCGGCCGCGCCTGGACACAGGACGTGCCGCTGGCCCGCTTCCGGACCCAGGGGACCGTCAACGCCAGCGTCACGGTCAACGGCCAGGTCCAGCCCTGGACCCAGGGCGAACAGATCGCCATCCGCGCCAGCCAGACCGGCGCGGACAGGCTGACGGTCAAGGACGCCCCGATCGTCTTCGTCGGCTACGGCGTGAAGGCGCCCGAGCGGAACTGGGACGACTTCAAGGGCGTGGACCTGAAGGGCAAGGTCGCGCTCGTGCTGGTCAATGATCCGGACTTCGAGACGGGGACCGGCGACTTCGGCGGCAAGGCCATGACCTACTATGGCCGCTGGACCTACAAGTTCGAGGAAGCGGCCCGCCAGGGCGCCGTCGGCTTCCTGGTCATCCATGAGACCGCGCCGGCCTCGTACGGCTGGGCGACGGTGAAGAACTCCAACACCAACGAGATCTTCGACGTCATCCGCAAGACTCCGCTGGAGGCGCACGCGCCGCTCGAGGGCTGGGTCCAGCGCGACGTGACGGTGGAGCTGATGAAGGCCGCCGGGCTCGACTTCGAGGCGTTGAAGAAGCAGGCCCAGACGCGCGACTTCAAGCCTGTGGAGCTGAAGGGCGTGACCTTCTCCACCGACTACGCGATCGACGCGCAGAAGGTGGTGTCGAAGAACGTGGTGGGCATGGTCCCGGGCGCCAAGCGGCCGGGCGAGCACGTGCTCTACACCGCCCACTGGGACCACCTGGGCGTCGGCCTGCCGGACGCCAGCGGCGACAAGATCTACAACGGCGCCGTCGACAACGCGATGGGCACGGCCATGATCCTCGAGATCGCCCGCGCCTTCGCCAAGGGCCCGAAGCCGGGCCGCTCGGTGGGCTTCCTGTTCGTCACCGCCGAGGAAAAGGGGCTGCTGGGCTCGGAATACTACGTGGTGAACCCGCTCTATCCGCTGGGGTCCACCGTGGGCGTGCTGAACCTGGACGGCGGGGCCAGCGCGCCGGCCAAGAACTTCTCCACCGCCGGCGATGCGCCGCTGACGCTGCAGGACGATCTGATCGCGGTCGGCAAGAGCAAGGGCCGCTACTTCAGCCCCGACCAGCGGCCCGAGGCGGGCAGCTTCTTCCGCTCGGACCACTTCCCGTTCGCCAAGGCCGGCGTGCCCGCGATCTCGTACCGCAGCGGCCAGGACCTCGTGGACGGCGGAACCGCCGCGGGCCTCGCCCAGGCCGAGGACTACACGTCCAAGCGCTACCACCAGCCGGCCGACAACTTCGACCCGACCTGGAAGCCCGACGGCGCCCTGGCCGACGGCCAACTCCTGCTGGAGCTGGGCCAGAAGCTGGCCAACAGCAAGGTCTGGCCGGAATGGAAGGCCGGCGCCGAGTTCAAGGTCAAGCGCGACGAGACCGCCGCCCAGCGAAAGTAGCCACTGTTAAGGTAGAATCGAAAACAAGTTCGCGTTCTACGGCAGCGCTGGGAACTGTGGAGAAGCTTGGCCGCTTGGTACCGCGGCGGGCCTAGTTCACTGTCCCTCGATGCCCGCCCGGACGCCCCCGGCCGATACGTCACCACGGCCGGGGGCGCTCGCAGGGGCGATCCGGAACATCTTGAGAACCTACCGGTTCGCCGCTAGCCTCCGCGCGCAAGCGTCGAGGAGGCGAGCATGGCCGAGGCGGGCCGGATCCGGTGTGGCATCGGCGGCTGGACGTTCGAGCCGTGGCGCGGGGTGTTCTACCCGCCCAAGTGGCCTCACGCCCGGGAGCTGGAGTACGCCAGCCGCCGCCTGACCGCGATCGAGATCAACGGCACCTACTATTCCAGCTTCAAGCCCGACAGCTGGGCCAAGTGGCGCGCCGCCACGCCCGACGGCTTCAAGTTCTCGGTGAAGGCCTCACGCTACTGCACCAACCGCAAGGTGCTGGCCGACGGGAAGGACAGCATGGCCATCTTCCTCGGCCAGGGCCTGACCGAGCTGGGCGACCGGCTGGGGCCGATCCTCTGGCAGTTCATGCCGACGAAGAAGTTCGACTACGACGACTTCGCCGGCTTCCTCGACCTGTTGCCGGAAAAGGTCGGCGACATGACCGCCCAGCACGTGGTCGAGGTGCGGAACGGCACGTTCAACGACCCGAAGTTCATCGGCCTGTGCCGCGAGCGGGGCGTGGCCATCTGCAATTCCGAGAACGAGAACTATCCGTTCATTCCCGACATCACCGCGGACTTCGTCTACCTGCGCCTGCTCTCGGCCAACGACGAGATCCCGACAGGCTACGACGCCGCCGACCTCGATCTCTGGGCCGGCCGGTTCAAGGCCTATGCGGAGGGGCGGGTGCCGGGCGACTTCACGCCCATCGACCGCACCGGTCCGCCCGAGACGCCGCACGAGGTCTACGCGTTCGTCATCCACGAAGGGAAGGTGCGGGCCCCCGCGGCGGCGCAGGCCTTCATCCAGCGGGTCGACCCGGACTTCCACCCGCCCGCGGACTGATCGGGGTCAGTGGGCGTCGGCCCCACGAGCGTCGGCGGCCGGCTCGCGGTGCAGGTCCGCGGGCTCCTGGGGCTCAAGGTCCAGCGGCGCGGCGATGCGGCAGCGCACCCCCTCCGGATGGAACTCGATCGCCACCTCGCCGGCCAGCTCGTGCGCCAGCCCGCGCTCCAGAAGGCGCGAGCCGAACCCCCGGCGCGCCGGCGGCGTCACGCGCGGCCCGCCCGTCTCGCGCCAGTCGAGCACGAGCTGCTTCGCCGCCCCCTGCCCCGAGACCCGCCAGCGCACGTCCACCCGCCCCGTCTCCACCGACAGCGCCCCGTACTTCACCGCATTGGTCGCCAGTTCGTGCGCGCCCATCGCCAGCGCGAGCGCCATCTTCGGCGAGATCCGCAGGTCGGGGCCCGACACGTTGACCCGGCCGCGCCCGTGAGGGGCCATGGTGCGCTCGACCATGGTGTGCAGCGAGGCCCCGGCCCAGTGTTCGCGGGTCAGGATGTCGTGGGTCCAGGCCAGCGCCATCAGCCGCTCCTCGAAGTCGGCGAGCGACGCATGGTCGGCCACCCGCCCGAGGCTCTGACGCGCCACCGACTGGACGGTGGCCAGCATGTTCTTCACCCGGTGGTTCAACTCGTGGATCAGCAGCTTCTGGCGCTGTTCGGCCCGACGCCGCTCGTCCACCTCGCGCTGGAGCTTGGCCTCGGCGATCTTCTGCTGGGTGATGTCGAGGGTGACCCCGACGACGCGGGCGGGCCCGCCGTCCGCGCCCCGCTCGACCACGGCGGCGGTCGTCCGCAGCCAGCGGTGACCGCCGTCGGCCGCCGCCACGCGGAACTCCGCCTCGGCGCGCGCCTGCGCCGGCAGGGTGGAGAGCGCGCCGAGGATGGCCGGCAGGTCCTCGTCCACCACGAAGCTGCGCCAGTCGGCCAGCACCTCGTCGTCGCTGAGCGCCGGCGGCAGGCCGATCAGCGCCCGGGCGGCCGGAACGTCCAGCCAGCGCAGGTTGCGCGGCATGCGCCACTCCCAGGTGGCGGCGCGGGCGGACTGGTGCGCCAGGCGCAGGCTGTCGTTGGCTGCGCGGAGCCGACGCTCCTTGCGCCGCAGCGACCTTTCGCCGCGCTCCCGGGCGGTGACGTCGCGCAGGAAGAACACCATGCCGGCCGCGGTGGGCAGGCCGCGCACCTCCACCCACTCGTCCTCGGCGGCCGGGCGGGCGACGACGAACTCCACGGGCGCGGCGTCGCGCAGGGCGCTGCGGAAGCGCAGTTCCAGCGTGCGGTCGCCGAGAGCCACGAGCAGGTCGCAGAGATCGCGCCCGCGCAGCCGGCGACGCCCAGCCTGCAGGAACGCGCCGGCGGGACCGTCGCAGTAGGCGATCCGCCCTTCGCGATCGCACGCGACGACGCCATCGCCGCCGGGGTCACCCAGCAACGCCGCACCGATCTGTTGGGCGAGCTGGCTCTGAACCGCCGCCTCGCGCGTCGTGGCCGCCATTCAATCCCTCGCAGCGGCCCTCCCCTGCAGGCAGGATGCCGCAAAGCGCCGCCTTTCGGGGGCGGCGGAATGTCGCAGCTGAATTTCGCAGGGATTCCGACCGGCCGCAGCCTCGGAATGCGCCAGCGCGCGGCGGGGACGGACCAGCAGGCAAAAGAAAAGGCGCCCCACAGAGCGGGGCGCCTTCGCTGTGTTGGGTTTTTGGCGGGGCTTACGCGCCGCCCGGGAACCGCATCGGGATCTTCACGTCGCCCGACTTGTCGCCGATCGGCATCGCCTCGGCCACGCACAGGGCGGCCTTGTCGAAGCCCTTGCCCGGGGCGCTGTCGGAAACGACCGAGCAGCCCGAGAGCTTGCCGCCGTTCGCGGTGCACTGAAGCATCACGGTCGCGGCGTCACGCGTGTTCGCGTTCTTGGTCAGGCACTTGGCCATGCTTTCCTGGAACGACGCGGCGCCGGCAGCGCCAGTAAGCGCCAGGCTCAGAGCAATACCACCAATAAGAGAGATCGCTTTCTGCATCCCCACCTCCTGTTAGAGAAACAATGATGGGGGGAATACCGGGCAGCGGTTAACGAAGCCTGATCTCCCAAAAAATTCGCTCAGGTGAGAATCCGTTAGGGACCTTCGTTCAGCATGAGCATGCTAACGGGGGTCTGTACCCCAAGCAGAGGAACTCGGGGGACGGCTTTAATGAAGCGTTTTAGACTCGACGACTTGCCGTTGATGGTAAAGGTGGGCTTCGCGCCCGTCCTTGCCCTCGTGATGCTGGCCGTACTGGCCACGACGGCTGTAGTGCTGCAGCGCAATCAGATGCGCGAGCTGGACCAGGTCGTGAAGACCGACATGCCCAACAGCCTTCGGATGCAGCGCATTTCCGAGCGCATCACCAATGTGCACGGCGAACTCTACTTCCTGCTGACGCACCAGTCGGCGCAAATCGAAGCCGACAAGATCCCCGCCCAGAGCAAGGCTCTGATGGCCGAGATCGACGCCATCACCAAGGAAGTGGGCGTGGCCCGCGCGGCCGCCGCGCCGGCGCAGCGCCCCGCCTACGACAAGCTCATCAAGGACCTCAAGGAAACCCGCGACGCCCTCGACATCATCATGTCGATGATGAGCGTCGACTTCGCTTCGGCCGCCGGTTTCGCCGCGCCGTTCGAAGACCAGTACAAGAAGATGAGCTCCAGCCTGCAGGCCATCGTGGCCGCCACGCAGGCCGCGACCGACAAGCAGGCCGCCGCGGCGGGCGAACGCTCGAAGGCCGCGCAGTCGATGACCATCGTCGCCTCGCTGGCGACCCTGGCCCTCACCGGCCTGATCGCCGCCTTCCTGGTGCTGAACCTGCGCCGTGCCGTGCAGAGCATCGCCGGCGCCACCGAGCGCCTGTCGCGCGGTGAGAACGACATCGACCTCGACAAGCTGGAGCGCCGGGACGAACTGGGCGCCATCGTGAAGTCGCTCACCGTGTTCCGCGACAACCAGCTCCACCTGGAGCAGATGCGCCGGGACCAGGAGGAGCAGCGCGCCGCCGCCGAGGCCAGCCGCCGCGAATCCGCCGCCCTGGCCGAGGCCTCGGCGGAGGAGCAGAGCCGGGTGGTCAGCTCGCTGGCCGGCGCCCTGGAGCGCGTGGCCACGGGCGACCTGACGGTCCGCCTGAACGAGGCCTTCCCGGGCGGTTACGAGAAGCTGCGCAACGACTTCAACGACGCGATGGCCAAGCTGGAAGTGGCCCTGGCCGCGATCGCCGGCGCCACCTCGGGCATCCGCTCGGGCGGCAACGAGATCGCCCAGGCCACCGACGACCTGTCGCGCCGCACGGAGCAGCAGGCCGCCACTCTGGAACAGACCGCCGCGGCGCTCGACGAGATCACCGCCACGGTCCAGCGCTCGGCCACCGGCGCCAACCTGAGCCGCGAGGCCGTCGCGGCCGCCAAGACCGAGGCTGAACGCTCGGGCGAGGTGGTCAGCCGCGCCGTCGCCTCGATGAACGAGATCGAGAAGTCGGCCAAGGAGATCAGCCAGATCATCGGCGTGGTCGACGAGATCGCCTTCCAGACCAACCTGCTGGCGCTGAACGCCGGCGTCGAGGCCGCTCGGGCCGGCGACGCGGGCAAGGGCTTCGCGGTCGTGGCCTCGGAGGTCCGGGCCCTGGCCCAGCGCTCGGCGGAGTCCGCCAAGCAGATCAAGAGCCTGATCTCGACCTCCAGCTCGCAGGTGGCCGAGGGCGTGAACCTGGTCGGCGAGACCGGCCAGGCGCTGCACCGGATCATCACCCACGTGGACGAGGTCTCGAAGCTGGTCAGCGAGATCGCCGCCTCCGCCAAGGAGGAAGCGACCGGCATCGCCGAGGTGAACACCGCGGTGAACCAGATGGACCAGGTCACCCAGCAGAACGCGGCCATGGTGGAAGAGACCACCGCGGCCAGCCGGATGCTGGCGGGCCAGACCGAAGAACTGTTCGGCCTCGTGTCGCGCTTCCAGGTCAACGAGACGGCGGTCGCCGCCGAGCGGATCGCCGCCCCGGCGCCGGTCTTCGCCTCGTCGGGCGAGCCGGCCCCCGAGCCCCGCGCCAAGGCCGCGGCCCCGGCGTTCCGCACCGCGGGCGCCACGGCCCTGGCCGCCGACGACGACTGGACCGAGTTCTAGGCTCCAGCGACGCCGTTCCTCTTGAGGGCCGGAGCGCACCCCGCGCTCCGGCCCTTTCCTTTTGAGCCCCGCGCCGGGCTTTGCGGAATGTCAGTTGGCGGCCGAACCAAAGACTCTAATATGACACCCGTCAGTTTCGGGGCGCAGAGAGTCGTATGTCGCAAGTCGCTTATCTTCCCGTTGGAAAACGGGAACAGACCAAGGTCCAGAATCGCCAGGCGATCCTCGACGCGGCTCGGGAAGTGTTCGGAGAGCTGGGCTACGAGTCCGCCACGGTGCGCGACATCATCCGCCGCACCGGCCTCGCCGCCGGCACCTTCTACAACTACTACCGCTCGAAGGAGGAGGTGTTCACCGCCCTCGCCGACGACGGCGCCCGTCGCTTCGCCCCCATCCTGAAGGGGCTCAGGAGCAAGGGCTACCCTCTGGAGGAGTTCGTCCGGGAGGCCATCGGCGCCTACTTCGGGTTCATGGCCGACGAGCACGTGAGCTGGGCCGCCCGCCGGCCGGCCGGCGAGCAGCATCCCCACATCCAGGGCGAGACTCCCGAGATGGCGGCGGTCTACGCGGAGGTGAAGGACGCCATCGAGAGCGCGATCGCGGAAGGCGACAGCCCCCTGGCCGACGCCGACTACATGGCGACGTCCTGCATCGCCGTGGCCCGGGAGGTCTGCGACCGGATGCTGATGCGGCGGCCCATCGACACCGCCGCCGCCGCCGACTTCGCGGTGGCGATGATCCTCGGCGGCCTCCGCGGCCTGCCCGGGACGCGCGCCTGATGGCCTCGGTCGCCGCCCAGCGTCTCGTCGTCCGCACCCTCCTGTCGCTGCCGTCGCCGCTCCTGCGCCTGATGAGCGGCGGAAGCGCCGTCTACAAGGCCGGCCGCACCCTGGACCCGCGTCTGCAGTTCCTGGCCCACCAGGCGCGGAACCAGCCGCCGATGGACACCCTGTCGCCCGAGGAGGCCCGGCGCGGCGAAACGCAGGCGATCGGCGCGGTGACCGGCGACCTGGAGCCCGGCGTCCGCTGGGAGCCCTTGAGCGTGCCCGGCCAGGTCAGCGACGTCCCCGCCCGCCTGTACCGCCCCGAGGCGCAGGACCCGACGGCGCCGATGATGGTGTGGGCGCACATGGGCGGCGGGGTGATCGGCAGCCTGGACACCAGCCACTGCTTCGCGGCGCTGCTGGCGCGCATCACCCGTGGCCCGGTGCTGTCGGTGGACTATCGCCTGGCGCCCGACCACCGCTTCCCGGCCGGCTTCGAGGACGTGCTGGGCGCCTATCGCTGGGCCCGCAACAGCGCCGAGCACTACGGCGCGAGCGGCGTCGCCGTCGGCGGGGACTCCATGGGCGGCAATTTCGCGGCGATCCTCTGCCAGGAGCTGAAGCGCCTGGGCGAGCCGCAGCCGCGCATGCAGCTCCTCGTCTATCCCTGCACGGACGTGGCCTCCGAGAGCGAGTCCATGACCGTCTTTGGCGACGCCTTCCCGCTGAACCGGGCGATGATGGACTGGTTCATGGGCCACTACCTGGGCCCGGACGACGATCCGGCCAGCCCGCGCCTGTCGCCCCTGCGCGAGAAGGACCTCGCCGGCCTCGCCCCGGCGGTGATCGCCACGGCCGGCTTCGATCCGCTGGTGGACCAGGGCGAGGCCTATGCGAAGGCGCTGAAGGCGGCTGGCGTGACGGTGCGGTACCGTTGCTACGACAGCCTCACGCACGCGTTCGCGGCCTTCACCGGCGCGGTCCCGGCGGCCGACGCCGCCTGCCGCGAGATCTCCGGCCTGGTGCGCGACACCTACGAGGAGACGCGCCCCGCATGAGAGCCCTGGTCGTCGAGGAACTCCTGCCAGACTACGCCGGCGTCCATGTGCGGGAGATCCCGACGCCGGAGCCGGGCCCTGGCGAGGTCCGGGTGAAGATCCTGGCCGCGGCGGTGAACTTTCCCGACCTGATGCAGACGCGCGGCGAGCACCAGCACAAGCCGCCGCTGCCGTTCATCGGCGGGATGGAGATGGCCGGGGTGGTCGACGCGGTCGGCGAGGGCGTCACCGACTTCAAGCCCGGCGACGAGGTCTGTTCCGGCGGGCGCGGCGTGTTCGCGGAGTATGCGGTGTTCCCCGCAGCCCTGCTGCAGAGGAAGCCGAAGGGCCTGACCTTCGCCCAGGCGGCCGGCTATCCGGTGGCCTACCTCACCGCGTACGTCGCCCTGAAGCGCTGCGCGGACGCCAAGCCCGGCGAATGGGTGCTGGTGCACGGCGCGGCGGGCGGCGTCGGCCTGGCCGCCGTCGACTACGCGAAGGTGTTGGGCTGCAAGGTGATCGCCGCCTCGGCCTCGGACGAGAAACTGGCGGTGATCGCCCGGGAATACGACGTCGACGCCACCGTGAACGTCACCGGCGGCTTCCGCGAGCGGGTGAAGGAGATCACCGGCGGCCGGGGGGCGGATGTGATATACGACCCCGTCGGCGGCGATGTGTTCGACGAGTCGACCCGCTGCATCGCGTTCGGCGGCCGCATCCTGTCGATCGGCTTCACCTCGGGTCGGCTGCCCACGCTTCCGGTCAACATCGCGCTGATCAAGGGCTTCTCGGTCCACGGCGTCCGCGCCGGCGAGTACGGCCGCCAGTTCCCCGAGAAGGGCCGCGAGAACACCGCCGCCATCTGGAAGCTGGCCGAGGACGGCCTCGTGAAGCCGCGCGTCGACCACGAATACGCCCTGGACGACTGGCGCGAAGCCTACGAGACGCTGGCCCAGCGCAAGGTGGTCGGCAAGACGATCATCCGGCCGGATCTGTAGCGGTCCGGCTCCTCCAATGGCCATTGGACGCAAAGCACTGGCGTCCGGCCACCGGCTGCTGCGATCATAACAGCCGATCAACGGCTCACCGGGCGCAAGCATGACCATCGGCAGCGAAGAAGAACTGGAAAAGCTCAAGGCGGCGGGCCGCCTCGTGGCGCGGACGCTGAAGGCGATGGGCGAGGCGCTGGAGCCCGGCATCACCACCCAGGAGCTGGACGAGATCGGGCGGAAGATGCTGGAGGACGCCGGCGCGCGCTCGGCCCCGCAGCTCAGCTACGACTTCCCCGGCGCCACCTGCATCTCGGTGGGGCCCGACGTGGCGCACGGCATCCCGGGCGACCGGGTTGTCCAGGCCGGCGACCTCATCAACATCGACGTCTCGGCGGAACTTGACGGCTTCTTCGGCGACACCGGCGCGAGCTTCGCCGTCCCGCCGGTGAGCAAGCGCGTGGAGCGCCTGTGCCGCGACGGCCGCCGGGCGCTCTGGACCGGCATCCGCGCCGTGCGCCCCGGCGCCTCGCTGGGCGAGCCCGGCCGGCAGATCGAGGCCTTCGCCCGGAAGAACGGCTACAGCCTGGTCCGCAACCTCGCCAGCCACGGCGTCGGCGCCTCGCTGCACGAGGACCCCACCGAAATCCCCACCTGGCACGAACGGCGCGAGCGGCGCCGGATCACCGAGGGGCTGGTCTTCACCCTGGAGCCGTTCCTGTCGCTGGGCGCCGACTGGGTCGAGGACGCCAACGACGACGGCTGGACCCTGCGGCCGCCGGGCGGCGAGCCCACCGTTCAGTACGAGCACACGCTGGTGGCTACGCGGAACGGGCCGGTGGTGGTGACTCTGGCGGACTGAACCGCCGCAGGTGGTTGACAGTCCACCCCCCATCCACTATCCACCGCGCCTCGATTTTCGACCCCGGAGCTTTCGTCGTGAAGCGCACTTTCCAACCGTCTCGCCTCGTGCGCGCGCGCCGTCATGGCTTCCGTCTGCGCATGTCCACGAAGAACGGCCAAAAGATCCTGGCGCGCCGCCGCGCCAAGGGCCGTAAGCGCCTGAGCGCCTAGGACCACGCACTGTAAGGTGTCCGCATGGCGGACGCCGGAACCACCCTTGAGCGATTGAAGAAGCGCAGCGAGTTTCTCGCCTGCGCCCAGGCCCCCTCGTGCGCGAAGGGGGCCGTCGTCGTGCAGGCGAGGCCGCGCGGCGACGACGACCCGAAGGTGCGGGTCGGGTTCACCGCCACGAAACGCATCGGCGGCGCCGTGCAGCGCAACCGCGCCAAGCGGCGCATGCGCGAGGCCGCCCGGCTCATCCTGCCCGAGCTGGGCCAGCCCGGCGTCGACTACGTCCTGATCGCGCGGGGCGGCATGATTACCCGCCCCTGGGCCCGTTTGCTTGACGACGTGAAAAGCGCGCTGATAAGGCTCGCCGCCGACGGCGCGCGCCCCCAAGTGTAGACGGCCCCGCCTTTCCCCCTCCGACGGACCGCGTCCCCCGATATGCAAGACCAGAACAATCGCAACACGATCATCTTCGTCGTGTGCGCGTTCCTGATCCTCATCGCCTACCAGTTCCTGGTGATCGAGCCGGCGAACAAGAAAAAGGCCGAGGCCGCGCGCGAGCAGGCCGCCGCGACGGCGACGACGCTGGCCAAGCCGGGCGCTGCGCCGCTGGCCGCGCCGGTCGTCTCACGCGATGCGGCGGTGGCCGCCGGGCCGCGGGTGCAGATCGCCACGCCGGCGCTGAAGGGCTCGCTCTCGCTGCGGGGCGCGCGGCTCGACGACCTGTTCCTGACCCAGTACCGCGAGAAGCTGGACAGCCCCGCTCCGGTGGAGCTGCTGCGGCCGGAGGGCACGCAGTTCGCGCTGTTCACCGAGATCGGCTGGACCGGCGCCAACGTGCCCGGCCTGCCCAACGCCCAGACCGTCTGGACCCTGGCGAACGGCTCGGTGCTGGCGCCCGGCAAGCCCGTCACCCTGACCTACACGAACGGCCAGGGCCTGACCTTCACCCGCGTCGTCGCCGTCGACGACAAGTTCATGTTCACGATCACCGACACGGTGGCGAACAACGGCGCCACGCCGATCACCCTCGCGCCCTACGGCTCGGTCCAGCGCCAGGGCGCGCCGCCGCACGTGGGCCGCAGCGGCGTCGTCCACGAGGGCGGCATCGGCTGGCTCGATAAGACCCGCTCGATCAAGTACGCGAAGTGGCAGAAGGACGGCTCCAGCGCCGAGTACGCCGCCCGCGGCGGCTGGATCGGCATGACCGACCACTACTGGCTGACCGCCCTGATCCCGGGCGCGAACGAGCAGATCAAGGGCCAGTTCCGCCTGACCAAGGTGGGCAGCGTGAACCTGCTCGACGCCTACTTCATCGGCGCCCCCCGCGCGATCCAGCCCGGCACGCAGGTGACCTCGACCACCCGCCTCTTCGCCGGCGCCAAGGCCGCCCCCCTGCTCAAGGACTACCAGGACAAGCAGGGCGTCGCCCACTTCGACGAGGGCATCGACTGGGGGATGCTCTGGTTCCTCACCCGGCCGATCCACACCTTCCTGAGCTTCATCCATAGCCACGTCGGCAACATGGGCGTGGCGATCCTGCTGCTCACCGTCGTGGTGCGCGCCCTCTTCTTCCCGCTCGCGAACAAGCAGTACGAGTCGATGACGAAGATGAAGAAGGTGCAGCCGGCGATGGAGGAGCTGCGCAAGAAGTTCAAGGACGACCCGGCCAAGCAGCAGCAGGAGCTGCTCGCGCTCTATCAGCGAGAGAAGGTGAACCCGCTGGCGGGCTGCCTGCCCATCTTCCTGCAGATCCCGGTCTTCTTCGCCCTCTTCAAGGTGCTGACCATCAGCCTGGAGATGCGGCATGCGCCGTTCATCGGCTACATCCGCGATCTGTCGGCGCCCGACCCGACGACCATCTTCAACCTGTTCGGCCTGATCCCCTGGGATCCGGCGGTCATCCCGATGATCGGCGGCCTGTTCGCCTACGGCTCGCCCCCCGGCTTCCTGCACATCGGCGCCCTGCCGATCCTGTACGGCATCACCACCTGGCTCACGACGACGATGAACCCGCCCGCGCCCGACCCGGTGCAGCAGCGGATCTTCCAGCTGATGCCGCTGATCTTCACCTTCATCATGGCCCAGTTCGCCATCGGCCTGCTGGTCTACTACACGTGGTCGAACCTGCTCACGGCGCTGCAGCAGTACGTGATCATGCGGCGGTTCAAGGTGGACAATCCGATCGACCAGCTGATCGGCAAGATCACCGGCAAGTCCAAGGCGGTCGGGTGACGGACGCCGTCCCCGACGCCGCGCCCAAGGCCGAGGGCCCCTTCGACGCCGAGGCGCTGGAGCGCGCGCGGGTGTTCTTCGCGCACCCGGTGCGCTTCCTGATGGGGGCGGTCCAGATGACCGGCCTGCCCCCGGACGACCTGCCGGAGGTCGCCTTCGCCGGACGCTCGAACGTCGGCAAGTCCTCGCTGATCAACGCCGTCACCGGGCGGACGCACCTGGCGCGCGCCTCCACCGCGCCCGGCCGGACCCGCGAGATCAACTTCTTCGTCTGCGACGAGCAGCTGCGCCTCGTCGACCTGCCCGGCTACGGTTTCGCCAAGGTCAGCCGCGGCGAGAAGAACAAGTTCCAGAACCTGGGCCGGGCCTACCTGCGGGGGCGGCCCAACCTGAAGCGCGCCTATCTGCTGATCGACAGCCGCCACGGCCTCAAGGACGTCGACCTCGAGGCCATGGAGGCGTTCGACCTGGCCGCGGTCAGCTACCAGATCGTCCTGACCAAGACCGACAAACTCAACGCCCGCGACGTCGCCCAGGTCACCGCCGAGACGGTCCGCAAGATTCAGAAGCGGCCCGCGGCCTTCCCGCGGGTGGTGGCGACCTCGTCGGAAAAGGGGACCGGCATCCCCGAGCTCCGCGCCGAGATCCTCGAGGCCTGCGCGGTCTAGGTTCGTCCACGAACCACGCGAACCACACGAACCTGGTTTCAGGCGACCAGACGCGCGATGCGCGCCGGCTAGGCGGACGCTGCGTCAGGGCGCTAACTGGCGGCGGCTCAATTCCAGGGAACCGCCATGCTCCAGACCGACAACCGCGCCGTCTACGACGAGGACATGAACCTCTTCCGCGATCAGGTGCGGAAGTTCTTCGACAAGGCGCTGACGCCCCATCTCGACCGCTGGGAGGAAGAGGGCCTGGTGGACCGCGCGTTCTGGCTCGCCTGCGGCGAGGCCGGCCTGCTCTGCCCGACCGTGCCGACCGAGTACGGCGGCCTCGGCCTCGACTTCCGCTACAACGCGGTGATCGACGAGGAACTGGCCTACGCCGGCTCGTCGGCCGGCATCACGCTGCAGTCCGACATCGTGGCCGAATACATCGTCGAGTACGGCTCCGAGGAGCAGAAGCAGCACTGGCTGCCCAAGATGGTCTCCGGCGAGGCGATCACCGCCATCGCCATGACCGAGCCGGGCACGGGCTCCGACCTGCAGGGCGTGCGCACCACCGCCAAGCGCGACGGCAATGAGTATGTGATCAACGGCTCGAAGATCTACATCACCAACGGCCAGAACGCCGACCTGGTGATCGTGGTCGCCAAGACCAACCCGGACGCCGGCTCCAAGGGCATCTCCCTGATCCTGGTGGAAGCCACCCGCGACGGGTTCAAGCGTGGCCGCAACCTTGACAAGATCGGCCAGAACAGCGCCGACACCTCGGAACTCTTCTTCGAAGACGTCCGCGTCCCGACTACCAACTGCCTGGGCGAAGAGGGCAAGGGCTTCGTCTATCTGATGAGCCAGCTGCCGCAGGAGCGCCTGGGCATCGCCGTGTCGGGCCAGGCCGGCGCCCAGCGCGCCTTCGACGAGGCGGTGAAGTTCACCAAGGAGCGCAAGGCCTTCGGCCAGACCGTGTTCGACTTCCAGAACACCCGCTTCACCCTCGCGGGGCTGAAGGCCAAGCTGCAGGCCGGCTGGGCGCACCTGGACTGGGCGATCGCGCGCCACCTGGAAGGCAAGCTGACCGCCGCCGAAGCCTCGGCCGCCAAGCTCTTCCACACCGAGCTGCAATGGGAGATCTGCGACGCGGCCCTGCAGCTGCATGGCGGCGCCGGCTACATGAACGAGTATCCGATCGCCCGCCTGTGGCGGGACGCGCGGGTGCAGCGGATCTACGGCGGCACCTCCGAGATCATGAAGGAAGTGGTCGCCCGCACGATCTAAGCGGAGCCGTTCGGCGGGCCACGCGTTGATCCCCGGCCAGGGGATCGACCATGTCCGACACACAGCTTGCGCCGCCCGTCGCCGCCGCCAGCCCAGCCCGCCGGGCCAACCGCCTGCTTCGGGCGCTCGCGCCGCGGGACTATGCCGTGCTGAACCCGCACCTTCAGCCCGTGGCCCTGCCGCGCGGCAAGGTGCTGTTCGAGCCCGGCGACGACGTGGTCAGCACCTATTTCCCGGCGGCCGGGACGATGGTGTCGCTGCTGGTCGTCACGCGTGACGGCCGCGAGGTGGAGGCCGCGACCGTCGGCCGCGAGGGCGCCATCGGCGGCATCGTCAGCGAGGGCCACAAGCCCGCCTTCGGCCGCGCCGTCGTTCAGGTCGGCGGCGACGGCTTCGTCATCTCGACCAGTCACCTGGAGGCCGCCAAGACCGGCTCGCCGCGCTTCGGGGACCTGTTCGCGCGCTACGCCGACGCCCTGCTGGCCCAGATGATGCAGTCGATCGCCTGCAACGCCCTGCACTCGGTGGAGGAGCGCTTCGCCCGCTGGCTGCTGGCCAGCCATGACCGGGCGGGCGAGGATGTGATCCACCTCACCCAGCAGACCCTGGCCGAGATGCTCGGCGTGCAGCGGACCACCGTGACCGCCGTCGCCGGCGCACTGCAGTCCCGCGGGCTGATCCGCGCGCACCGGGGCCGCGTGGAGGTGATCGACCGCCGGGGCCTCGAGCGCGCGGCCTGCGAATGCTACCGCGCCGTCGAGGACCACTTCGCGGGGCTGTTGCCCGAGGTGGCGGACTAGCGCTTCGCCACCTCGCCGCCCTTCATCACGAAGACGGGCGTTTCCAGGACCGTGACGTCGGCCAGCGGGTCGCCCTTCACGCCGACAAGGTCGCCGTAGAAGCCCTTGGCCACCTGGCCCACGTCGTTCTGCCAGCCCAACGCCTCGGCGGCGTTGACGGTGGCCGATTGGATCGCCTGCAGCGGCGTCGCGCCGAAGCGCACCATCACCGCGAACTGCTTGGCGTTCAGGCCGTGCGGATAGACCCCGGCGTCGGTGGAATAGATCATCCGCGCGCCGGCCTTCAGGGCCTTGCGGTAGTTCTCCCGCTGGACGCCGCCGATCTCGCGGTCCTTGCGCAGGTTGTCCTCCAGCTCGCCGTTCTTCTTCCCCTCGGCCTGGGTGTAGTCGGTGTTGTAGATGTCGAAGCCGAGCCAGGTCCCCTTCTGGATCGCCAGCTTGATCCCCTCGTCGTCGATCAGGCTGACGTGCTCGATGGTGTCGATGCCGGCCCGGATGGCGTCCTTGATGCCGGGCGCGCCGTGCGCGTGGGCCGCCACCTTCATCCCGGCCATGTGCGCCTCGTCGGCGATGGCCTTCATCTCCTCGAGCGTCAGCTGCTGGGCGCCGGGCTCGTCGCCGCGCGAGAAGACGCCGCCGGTCGCGCAGATCTTGATCGAGCGCGCGCCGTACTTGCGCTGGGTCCGCACCTGCTTGCGCCCCTCGTCGGGGCTGTCCACGAGGGCCGGACTCTTCTCGTCCATGGACGGCGGGAAGAACGTCTCGTCGCAGTGGCCGCCCGTGGCGCCCAGGGCGTAACCCGAGGCCATGATCCGGGGCCCGACGATCCAGCCCTCGTCGATCGCCTCGCGCAGGCCGACGTCGGCGTAGAAGGCCGTTCCGACGTTGCGGACCGTCGTGAAGCCGGCGTCCAGCGTCGTCCTGGCGTTGGCCACCCCGACCGCCGTCCAGAAGCTGTCGGTGAACTCATAGGGTCGGTAGCCGCCGTACTTGCCGGCGCTGGTCAGGTGGACGTGCATGTCGATCAGTCCGGGCACCAGCGTCACGCCGGGCAGGTCGACCCGCTCGGCGCCCTCCGGGATCGCCGCGCCGGCCTGGCCCACCGAGACGATGCGGCCGTCCTCGATCAGGACCAGGGGCTTTTCCACATATTTTCCGGCCTTCACGTCCAGGAGCCGGTCGGCGGTGACCGCCACCGTCTTCGCGTCCGCCGTCCCCGCCAGCATCGCCAGCCCGAGCGCCAGCCCCCAAACCCGCCGCATGTGGATACTCCGTCCGATTGTCGCGCATCGGCTTAGCACGCGCCCCGCTTGATGACAGAGGGTCGAGGCTCCGCTATCGGGTCGCGCGCGAGTTTCGAGGACGGTGCATTGAGCGAAGACACGGAAGAGCAGGGCTGGGCGACGGCGAAGACGCTGGCCGAGGCGCTGCCCTACATCCAGATCTACGACCGCGAGACCGTGGTCATCAAATACGGCGGCCACGCCATGGGCCAGGAGTCGGTGGCGAAGCTGTTCGCCGCCGACGTCGTCCTGCTGAAGATGCTGGGCCTGCACCCCGTCGTGGTGCACGGCGGCGGTCCGCAGATCAGCCGGATGCTGGAACGCGCCGGGGTGAAGTCGACCTTCATCGACGGCCTGCGCGTCACCGACGAGGCCACCATGGAGGTGGCCGAGATGGTCCTGTCCGGCGCGATCAACAAGGAGATCGCCAACTGGATCACCCTGGCCGGCGCCGAAGCCGAGGTGCGCGGCGTGGGCCTGTCCGGCAAGGACGGCCGCCTGATCACGGTCGAGAAGGCCGTGCGGACCAAGAAGGACCCGGACAGCGAGATCGAGAAGGTCGTCGACCTGGGCTTCGTGGGCGAACCGAAGGTGATCGACACCACCCTCATCGAGGCGCTGATCGGCGCCGAGGAAGACTACATCCCCGTGATCGCGCCCATCGGCGTGTCGGTGGAAGGCCAGACCTACAACATCAACGCCGACACCGTGGCCGGGGCCATGGCCGGGGCGCTGGAAGCCAAGCGCATGCTGCTGCTGACCGACGTGGCGGGGGTGCTCGACAAGGACGGCCAGCTCATCCGGCAGATGACCGTGGCCGAGGCCCGCGCCGCCATCGAGTCCGGCGTCGCCACCGGCGGCATGATCCCCAAGCTGGAGACCGCCATCGACGCCGTCGAGGCCGGGGTCGAGGCCGTGGTCATCCTGGACGGCCGCCGCCCGCACGCCATGCTGGTCGAGCTCTTCACCGAGCACGGCTCGGGCACGCTGATCTGCCGATGACCGCCGACCTGCGCCATGTCGACACCTGGCTGTTCGACCTGGACAACACGCTCTACCCGGCGGAGTCGGGGTTCATGGCGGCGATCGTCGACCGGATGACCGACTTCGTGGAGCGGGTCACCGGCCTGCCCCGCGAGGAGGCCTTCCGGCTGCAGAAGACCTATCTGGCCGAGCACGGCCTGACGCTGAAGGGCATGATGCTGAATCACGGCGTCGACCCGGCCGAGTTCCACGCCATCTTCCACGACATGTCGCTGGAGGCGCTGGCGCACGACGCCGACCTGCTGGCGGCGCTGCAGCGGCTCCCCGGCCGCCGGCTGATCTTCACCAACGCCGACGAGGTCCACGCCGAGCGGGTGCTGAAGCACCTGGGCCTCGACCACCTGTTCGACGACGTCTTCCACATCGGCTCGGCCGGCTACGAGCCCAAGCCCAGCCAGGAGGCCTTCGCCCGCATCGGCGCCGCCCACGGCATCGACCCGGCGGTCACCGCCTTCTTCGAGGACTCCGAGCGCAACCTGGCGCCGGCGGCAGACCTCGGGATGACCACCGTGCTGGTGGGGCCGCACGCCGCGGCCAGCACCGCGCCGTTCGTCCACCACCGCACCGACAAGCTCGCGCCGTTCCTGACCGGCGCCCACCTGAGAAAGGTCGCCTGACATGATCGACGCCCTGAAGCCCGTGATCGAGGAAGCCTGGGCGGCCCGCGACACGATCAGCACCTCCACCACGGGCCACTTCCGCGACGCGGTGTTCGAGACGCTGGACGCGCTGGACAGCGGCAAGCTGCGCGTGGCCGAGCGCGGCGCCGACGGGACCTGGACGGTCCACCAGTGGGCCAAGCAGGCGATCCTGCTGTCCTTCCGCCTGTCGCCGAACCGGCTGATGGAAGCCGACGTCCCCGGTCCCTTCTGGGACAAGGTGCCCGGCAAGTTCCAGGGCTGGGGCCCGGCTCACTTCGAAGCCGCCGGCTTCCGCGCCGTGCCGGGCTGCGTCGTCCGCAAGGGCGCCTTCGTGGGCAAGGGCGTCGTGCTGATGCCGTCGTTCGTGAACATCGGCGCCTACGTCGACGAGGGCACGATGGTCGACACCTGGGCGACCGTCGGCTCGTGCGCCCAGATCGGCAAGAACGTGCACATCTCCGGCGGCGCGGGCATCGGCGGGGTGCTGGAGCCGCTGCAGGCCAACCCGACCATCGTCGAGGACAACTGCTTCATCGGCGCCCGCGCCGAGGTGGCCGAGGGCGTGATCGTCCGCGAGGGCTCGGTGCTCTCGATGGGCACCTTCATCACCTCCACCACCCCGATCATCGACCGCCGCACGGGCGAGACGTTCCTGGGCGAGGTGCCGCCCTACTCGGTGGTCATCCCGGGCTCGCGCCCCAACGCGCACGACCCGTCGCTGCCGTCCACCTACTGCGCGGTGATCATGAAGCGCGTGGACGAGCGGACCCGCAGCAAGACCAGCATCAACGAGCTGCTGCGGGACTGACGAAGCCGCCCGTACGGAATCGCCGCGGCTCAGGCCGCGGCGGTCGACTCCCGCCGGCGCACGGCCGCGCCGAGACCGAAGAAGCCGAGCACCATCACGGCCCAGGCGGCCGGCTCGGGAACCGGGGCCGCCGGCTCGGTCGAGGTCACCCGGAGGGTGGCGTTGTGCCCTTGGCCGAAGCCGTTGGTGTTGGAGTAGGTCCCCGGCGTCACCAGCGCGAGCTTGTCGAAGCTGAACGCCAGCCCCGGACCGTAGTCGCCCTCGGCGGTCAGCAGGTTGACCTGCAGGCCGTCCTGGAAGCCCGACATGTTGTTGAACAGCAGGATGCGGTCGCAGGAGTAGGACGACGCCGGCTGCACCTGGCAGTTCACCGAGGCGGCGCTGACCTCGAAGATGGTGTCCTCGGGAATGCTGTCGAAGGTCCCGGTGAAGCTGCCGGTCACGCCGAAGTAGTCCGTGCTGAACGTCAGGTTGAGGATCACGCCCGCGTTGGCCGATCCGCACGCCAACGCCGCCGCCGCGAACGCGGCCAGTGCAACTCGCTTCATAAGCTTCCCCGAAAAAGTGGAGCTTGCTCTTCTGGCGGCGCCTTGGCCGGCGTCAACTCAATACACGCATCGCGCGAGCTGACGATCCTGGTTCAATCCTCCGGATACGGCGTCCCGTCGCGGTGGTGATAGCCCTGCGGCCCCGTCACCATGTCGATATCGGGATAGTCGCAGTCGTCGGTGTCGGGTTTCCGTGAGCCGACCTCAAGGTAGACCGCGTCCCGGTCCGAGCGGTTCTGCAGGCAGTGGCCATTCGGCACGCCGGCCTTCCAGCCGGCGCAGTCGCCGGCGCGAAGCACCGTCTCGCCGCCCTCCTCCACCAGCACCACCTCGCCCTCCAGGACCCAGACGAACTCGTCCTCGTGGGTGTGCCAGTGGCGCTGGCTGGACCAGCCGCCGGGCGACAGGCGAGTGAGGTTCACGCCGAAGTCGGTGAGGCCGGCCGCGTCCCCCAGCTTGCGCCAGGACTGCTTCAGGCAGGCCTCGCGGAACGGTTCCGGATAGCTGCTGCCGCTGCGCGCCTCGATGGCGTCGATCTCGATCTTGGGCATCGTCCCCCCTCGCCTCTCTCGTCTTTGAGAGGTAATGCGGCCGGATGAGCGCCGCCACCACCGCCCCTCTCGACGCCGTCGAACTGACCCGCGACCTGATCCGCCGTCCCTCGGTGACGCCCGCCGACGCCGGCGCCATGGACATCGTCGAGGACCTGCTGAAGGGCCTCGGCTTCCAGTGCCGGCGGATGCGGTTCGGCGAGATCGAGAACCTCTACGCGCGCTACGGGACGGCGAGCCCGAACCTCTGCTTCGCCGGCCACACCGACGTGGTGCCGGTGGGCGACGCCGCCGCCTGGTCGAAGGACGCCTTCGCCGCCGAGGTGGTCGACGGCCTGCTGATCGGCCGCGGCTCGGTGGACATGAAGAGCGCCATCGCCGCCTTCGCCGCCGCGGCCGCCGAGGCGATCGCCGCCGGCAAGGTGACCGGCTCCCTCTCGTTCCTGATCACCGGCGACGAGGAGGGCGTCGCCACCGACGGCACCGTGAAGGTCGTCGAGGCGCTGGCCGCCGAAGGCGAGGTCATCGACCACTGCATCGTCGGCGAGCCCACCTCGGCCGAGACCTTCGGCGACATGGTCAAGGTGGGCCGCCGCGGCTCGATCAACGCCGAGATCGTCGTCGAGGGCGTCCAGGGGCACGTGGCCTATCCGCACCGCGCCGCCAATCCGGCCCGGCCGCTGATCAGGATGCTGACCGCGCTGCAGGAGCGAAAGCTGGACGAAGGCTATCCCGAGTTCCAGCCCTCGAACCTGGAAGTCACCATGATCGAGATGCCGAACACCGCCACCAACGTCATTCCCGGCGTGGCGCGGGCGCGGCTGAACATCCGCTTCAACCCGAACCACACGGGCCGACAGCTCGCCGACTGGTTCGACCTGGAGGCCTGGCGCGCCTCGGTGGATTTCCCCGGCAAGATCACCGTGACGTCCAGCATCAGCGGCGAGGCGTTCCTGACCGAACGCGGCGCCTTCACCGACCTGGTCGCCGCCGCCGTGGCCGACGTCACGGGCCGCGCGCCCGAGCTCTCCACCAGCGGCGGCACCTCGGACGCCCGATTCATCCGCGCCCTCTGCCCCGTGATCGAGGTGGGCCTGGTCGGCAAGACCATGCACCAGGTGGACGAGCGGGCGCCGGTGGCCGAGATCCGCACGCTGCAGCAGGTCTACGCGCGGATCATCGACCGGTATTTCGCGGCCTGACGGCCGGCTAGTTGTTGCCGCCGATCAGGTCGCCGAGGCCGCCGAGGACCGAGCCCTCGCCGCGGTTGCCGCCCGTGCCGCCGGCCGCCGCCATCATCCGGCCGGCCAGCCGCGAGAACGGCAGCGACTGGATCCAGACCTTCCCCGGCCCGCGCAGGCGGGCGAAGAACAGGCCCTCGCCGCCGAAGAACATGCTCTTCACGCCGCGCACCATCTCGAGGTCGAAATCGACGCTGGGCGTGTAGGCCGCGAGGCAGCCGGTATCGACGTGGAGCACCTCGCCCGGGGCCAGTTCGCGCTCGACGATCGTGCCGCCCATCTGGACGAACACCCAGCCGTCGCCGTCCAGCTTCTGCATGATGAAGCCCTCGCCCCCGAACAGGCCGGTCATGATCCGGCGCTGGAAGGCGATGCCGATCTGCACGCCGCGCGCGGCGGCCAGGAAGCTGTCCTTCTGGCAGATCAGCGTGCCGCCCACGCTGTCGAGTTTGATCGGCAGGATCGCGCCCGGCGTCGGAGAGGCGAACGCCACCTTCGCCTTGCCGCTGCCCTGGTGGGTGAAGACGGTGGTGAACAGGCTCTCGCCGGTGATCAGCCGCTTGCCCGCGCCCAGCAGCGCGCCCATGAACCCGCCGCCCTGGCCGCCCGAGCCGTCGCCGAACATGGTGGTCATCTCGACCGAGGCGTCCTTCCAGACGAAGGAGCCGGCCTCGGCCACGGCGCTCTCGCCGGGATCCAGCTCGATCTCGACGAACTGCAGCTCCTGGCCCTTGATCTCGAAGTCGATGTCGTCCGAGACGGCGGTGTTGCGGGAATGGCGGCTCCAGGGGCCCTGGGACATGGGAAGAGGTCTCCGGTTCGAGTCGAGCCCCTTCATATCGCGCCATCCACCCGCCGGGGATGACATCTTCTTCACGGCTCAGTCGTCGTAGGCGACCCCGGTCAGGTACAGCCCCTCGGCCGGCGCGACCGGCCCGCAGGCCCGGCGGTCGCGGGCCTCCAGCGCCGCCTGCACGTCGGCCTTCGTCCAGCGCCCGACGCCCACCTCGGCCAGGGTGCCGGTCATCGAGCGGACCTGGCGGTGCAGGAACGAGCGCGAGGCGAATTCCAGGATCACCTCGGCGCCTTCGCGGCGCACGTTCGCCACGTCGAGGGTCTTCATCGGCGACTTGGCCTGGCAGGCGAGATCGCGGAAGGTCGTGAAGTCGTGGTGGCCGACCAGCACCTGGGCCGCCTCGTGCATGGCCGCCGCGTCCAGCGGCTTCTTCACGTGCCACACGCGGCCCTGGTCCAGCGCGGGCGGGGCCATCCGGTTGAGGATGCGGTAGCGGTAGCGGCGGCCGGTGGCCGAGAAGCGCGAATGCCAGTCGCCGACCGCGACCGACGCCTCCAGCACCGCCACCGGGTCGGGCATCAGGTGGAAGTTCAGGGCGTTGCGCACCGTCTCGGCGGGCCAGTCCTTGGCGAGGTCCACGTGCACCACCTGGCCCGTGGCGTGGACGCCGGTATCGGTGCGCCCGGCGGCGCCCACCCGGACCTCCTCGCCACAGAACTTCTTCACCGCCCGCTCCAGCGCGCCCTGCACCGACGGCAGGTCGGCCTGGGCCTGGAAGCCGTGGAACGGCCGGCCGTCGTACTCGATCAGGAGGCGGTAGCGGGGCATCAGGCCAGCTTCGTTCCGGCCGGGACCGGATTGCCGCGCAGGAAGACGTCGGCGTCCTGCGGGCCCTTGCCCTCCCGCTGGACCCGCAGCAGGCGCACCGCGCCCTCGCCGGTCCCGATCAGCAGGCGGTCGTCCAGCGCCACGCCGGGCGCGCCGTCCACGTCCTCGAAGGCCGAGAGCAGCGCCTTGACCCGCACGGGCCCCTTGTCGGTCGGCAGCTCGAACCAGGCGCCCGGGAAGGGCGAAAGCCCCCGGATCTTGCAGTCCAGAACGGGCCCGGGCTTGGACCAGTCGAGGCGCGAGAACTTCGGGCTGATCTTGCGGGCGTAGGTCACGCCCTCGGCGGCCTGGGGCGTGGCGACCGCGGTCCCCGCCGCGATGTCGGCCAGCGTCCGCACGATGAGATCGGCCCCGGCGACGGCCAGGCGGTCGTGCAGCGTTCCGGCCGTCTCCTGGGCGTCGATGCGCAGGGTCGCTGTGGCCAGCACCGGCCCTTCGTCCAGGCCCTCGGTCATGCGCATGACCTGGACCCCGGTGACCTTGTCGCCGGCCATGATCGCCCGCTGGATCGGGGCGGCCCCCCGCCACCTCGGCAGCAGCGAGGCGTGGACGTTGTACGAGCCCAGCCGCGGCGCCTCGAGCACGGCCGCCGGCAGGATCTGGCCGAACGCCACCACCACCGCCGCGTCGAGCCCCAGGGCCGCAAAGGCCTCGATCTCGGCCGGGTCGCGCATCGACACCGGCGTCCGCACCGGGATGCCGCGGGCCTCGGCGAAGGCGTGGACCGGCGAGGGCTTCAGCTCTTGCCCGCGGCCGCGCGGCGCCGGCGGCTGGGAATAGACGCAGGCCACGTCATGTCCCGCCTCCACGATGGCGGCGAGGGCGGCGACGGCGAAGTCCGGGGTGCCGAGGAAGGCGAGACGCATGGCGGGGGTTTAGCTGCGCCGGGCGCGCAAGGGAACTTGGGTGGCCTGGGGAACTTGGGTGGCCTGGGGAACTTGGGCGACTTGGGGAACTTGGCGACAAGCGGGACCGTTCAGCGAGCGACGCATGGAGGACCCCGCATGAAGACCTTCGCCCTCGCCGCCGCCCTGGGATTGGGCCTCGCCGTCGCCGCCTGCACCGAGGCCGAGCGGCGCGATGCGGGGAACGATGTGGAAGCCGCCGCGGACAAGGTCGGCTCGGAGATGAAGGACGCGGTGAACAGCCCCGAGGTCAAGGAAGTCGGCGCCGAGATCAAGGACGCCGCCGGCGACGCGGGCAAGGTCCTCAAGGAGACCGCCAAGGGCGCGGCCGAAGGCGCGAGGGAAGGCGCGGCCAAGGTCGAGGCCGAGAGCAAGGACGCGGCGAACGAGGTGAAGAACTAGGGGCTAGGCGGCCCGCGTCAGCTTCTTGACCTTCTTCACCGCCTGTTCGCGCTTGAGGCGCGACAGGTGGTCGATGAAGAGGATCCCCTCCAGGTGGTCCATCTCGTGCTGGATGCAGACGGCGAACAACCCGTCGGCGTCCTCCTCCACCTGCTCGCCCTGGTAGTTGAGGTAGCGCAGCTTCACCCGCGCCGGCCGTTCCACCTCGTCGAAGTATTCCGGCACCGACAGGCAGCCCTCCTCGTAGGGGGCGGTCTCTTCCGAGGCCCAGAGGATCTCCGGGTTCACGTAGTAGCGGGGCTGCTTCTCCTCGCCCTCGCGGGAGAGGTCCATGACGATGACGCGCTTGGGCACGCCGATCTGGATCGCGGCCAGGCCGATGCCCGGCGCGTCGTACATCGTCTCCAGCATGTCATCCATCAGCGCGCGAAGCTCGTCGTCGACGGCCTCGACGGGCTGGGAAACCTGCTTCAGGAGCGGGTTGGGGACGGTGATGATCTCGCGGAGCGCCATGGCGCCGAGGTAAGAGGCCTATTCCTGAGCGTCAAGGTAGGACAACCGCGGCGCGACCCTGCGACGCTTCAGGCGTCGTCGCCCGCCACGAGACGAACCGCGGGCTGCTCGTCGGCGGTCAGCTTGGCCAGTGGCCGCACCGCCACCTCCACCGGCGACAGCTCGGGGATGTCCTTGCCCTCGTGGTCGACCTTCAGGTCCTCGAAGCGGCGAGCCTGGGTCAGGACCTGGGTCTCCAGCGAGCCGACCATCTGGTTGTACTTGCCGACCGCGGTCTCCAGCGCCTTGCCGACCGAGCCGGCGTGGGCGCCCATCACGGCGATCCGCTTGTAGAGCTCGCGGCCCAGGTCGGCGATCTTGCGGGCGTTGGCGGCCTGGTCCTCCACGCGCCAGCCGTAGGCCACGGCCTTGCAGAGCGCGAACAGGGTCGAGGGAGTGACGATCACCACCCGCCGGTCCATCGCCTCGCTCATCAGGTCGGGCGCGCGGTCGAGGGCGGCGGCCAGGGCGGAATCCAGCGGCACGAACATCGCCACGAAGTCCGGCGAGGCGTCGAACTGGTCCCAGTAGGCCTTGGCCGACAGGCCGTTGATGTGGCCCCGCACGCTCTGCACGTGCCGAAGGCCGGCCGCGTCGCGCGCCAGGTCGTCGGCGGCGTCCTGCAGCTCCAGGAAGGCGTTCAGCGAGCACTTGGCGTCGATCACGAACACGCCGCCGCCGGGCATCCGCACGGTGACGTCGGGCCGCCGACGCCCCTCCTCGGTGTCGGTCGAGGTCTGCTCGTCGAAGTCGTAGCGCTTGGAGAGGCCCGCGGCCTCCAGCACGTTCCGCAGGGTCTGCTCGCCCCAGCGCCCCTGCACGCCGGCCCCGCGGCGCAGCGCCGCCGACAGCTTGCGCGCCTCCTCCTGGGTGGCGGTGGACGCCGCCAGCAGCTGGGAGATCTGCTCCTTCAGCCCGCCTGTTTCCTCGGCCCGCTGCTTCTCGACGGCGGTGACCTGTTCCTGGAACTTCTGCAGGCTGTCGGCCACCGGCTTGAGCTGGGCCTCCAGCTTGGCCTGGGCCAGCAGGTCGCGGTTGCGGGCCTGTTCCTCGTTCTTCTTGAGGATCTCCTCGGCCACGCTGGCGGCCGAGCGCGAGATCTGCGCCTGCACGAGCTCGCGCTGCTCCTCGATCAGCTTGGCCCGAAGCACCGCCGCCGACGCCCGCCCCCGCTCGCGCAGCGCCCAGATCAGCGCGCAGGCGGCCACGAACACGCTGACGATCGAGAGGAAGAGCAGGCCGTTCATGCTGCGTTCTTACCGCAGCGGGCGAGTCGGGGCTAGGCGGCGACCGCAGGCCCTAGATGCGATCCTCCAGCAGCAGCGAGACGCGGCGCGCCTGACCGTCCTGCTCGACGTCGAAGGCGATCCGCGTTCCAGCGGCCCCCTGCTGGGCGGCCATGAGGCGCTCGACGTCCTGCTGGCCCAGGCCGACCAGCTTCACGCCCTTGACCAGCCCGGCCTTGGCGGCGGGCGAGCCGGGGTCCACCTGATCCACCGCAGCCCCACCGTCCTTCAGAGCGCAGGTGAAGCCCGCCCGGTCATGTCGCCAGGGGTCGGACATCGCCGCCGTCGGCCGCATCCAGGCGGTCAGCTTGCGAGGATGGAACGCCAGGTCGACCCGGCGCAGCAGCTCCATGCCGATGTCCCCGTCGTCGTCGCTGTGGTTCGCGACCGCATCGGCCGGATCGTAGAGCGACATGAGCGGGCGCTGGAAGGTCAGGCCCTGAAGCGTGAGATCCCCGCGGCGGACGGTGCGGATGACGCTGTCGGTCTGGCTGAACCTGGCGCGCCGGTCATAGCTGGGCTCGGGTCCGCTCCACAGATTCAGTCGCTTCACCGCGTCGGGATAGAGTGTCAGCCCTAGACTGGACGACGTGTTGATCCGCAACCGGACCGGACGCCCGGCCAGCCGGCCCTCGACCCGGGCCATGAAGCCGAGGTCGTTGTCGGTCGGCATCAGCGGGATGCGCGCATACTGCGCCAGTTCGGGCGGCGGCTCGGTGGCGTAACGCAGGCGGCCCGCTCCGAACTCATAGATGGAGATGCGATCGACCGGAGTGGGCATCACGCCGGCGTAGCGACTGCCGTTCCAGCCCTTGCTCTCAAGTAGCCGGACGTCCTGCAACGGCAACTGCCCGCCGATCAGAACCTCCTTGGCGACGTAGGTCTTCGCCAAATGAGCGTTCGGGCCGCTTCCCGCGACGACCTCGGCCTTCTGGGGCAGCTGGAGCTTCTCCGCCACCTCCGCGCTGACGACGAAGACGTTGCCGCGAGTCTGGATCTGGAAGCGGAAGGGGCCGACGCCGTTGATCCACACGCCCGTCCAGGGCGTGTTGCCGTCGATCTTGATCGGAATCTCGGCCGACTGCGCCTTCGCCAGCGACGACGCCGGCAGCAGTCCCGATCCCAGCACCGCTCCCCATCCCAGACCGCCACCAACGAGGTCGCGACGGGTGGTGAGCATCAGGCCGGTCTCCTCGCGCGCATGGCCTGGGCGATGGTCCCATCGTCCAGCCAGTCCAGCTCGCCCCCCACGGGCACGCCGCGCGCCAGCATGGTGACCGATACGTGTGCGCTCGACAAGCGATCGGCCAGGTAGTGGGCCGTGGTCTGGCCGTCGACGGTGGCCGGCAGGGCGAGGATCACTTCGCGCACCCCGTCCTCCGCGGCGCGCGCCACCAGCGGGCCGATGCGCAGGGCATCGGGGCCGACGCCGTCGAGCGCCGACAGGAGGCCGCCCAGCACGTGGTAGCGGCCGCGGAAGGCGCCCGCGCGCTCCATGGCCCAGAGGGCGCCCACCTCCTCGACCACGCAAATCAGGGCCCCGTCGCGGGCCGGGTCGGCGCAGATAGCGCAGGGGTCCTGGGTGTCGAGCGAGCCGCAGACCTGGCAGGTCTTCACCCGCGCGGCGGCCTCGGACAGGGCGTCGGACAGCGGCAGCAGGAGCTGCTCGCGCCGCTTCAACAAGGCCAGCGCCGCCCGCCGGGCCGACCGGGGCCCCAGCCCCGGCAGCTTGGAGAGCAGGCCGATCAGCCGCTCGATCTCGGGTCCGGCGGAGGCGGCCAAGGTCAGAACTTCGGCATGCCCGGGATGTTCATGCCGGCCAGCGGGCCCGCGGCCTCACGCATAACCGCGGCCTGCTGCTCGTCGAGCTTGCGCTTGGCGTCGGCGTGGGCGGCGACGATCAGGTCGGACACGACCTCGCCCTCGCCCGGCGCCATCAGGCTCTCGTCGATGTCCACGCGCGCCAGCTCGCCCGTGCCCTTCAGCCGCAGCTTCACCATGCCGCCGCCGGACGTGCCTTCGACCTCGATGGCGGCGATCTTCTCCTGCGCCTCGGCCATGCGCTGCTGCATGGCCTGGGCCTGCTTCATGATCGAACCGAGGTCTTTCATCTCACCAACTCCGTCTGCGCCGCAGGCGCTCTTCTACGAACCACAGAAGACACAGGAAACACAGAACGCTCCTATGCCGGTCCGGCCGACAGCGCGCACATGCGGTGTCCATCTGTGTTTTCCGTGGCGGGAATCCAAGGCGGCGTCCGCCGCCCTCAGTCTTCGCCCTCGTCGTCCTCGGGCGGTGGGGCTTCGGCTGCGGTCGGCTCGGGCTGGAGGACCTGGCGGATGCCGATGATCTCGGCGCCGGGGAAGGCGCTCATCACCGACTGGATGAACGGGTGGGCCTCGATCTCGGCGCGGGTCTCGCGCTCCTCGCGCTTCTGCTTTTCCCAGAGGCTCTCGGCGCCGCCGCCGCCCTGGGTCGAGAGCAGCCAGCGCTCGCCGGTCCATTCCTTCAGCCGCATGACGAGGCGCTGGGCCAGGTCGGACGGCGCCCCGGGCGCGGGCTCGTACTCGATGGCGCCGGGCCGGAAGCTGATCGGGCGGATGAACCGCTCCACGTCCAGCTTCAGCCGGATGTCGCGCCGCCGGTCGATGAGCGCCAGCATGTCGGCGAAGGACTTCAGGTTGGCCGAGGGCTCGAGGCTCGGGGCCGTCGTCGGCATCGGCTGGCGCGCCACGGCCGAGACCATGCCGCCGCCGCTGGCCTGGGCCCCGCCGCCTCCGCCGCCGCCCGACGGTCCCCCGCCCGGCCCGCCGGTCAGCGGCTCGCCCGCCTGCAGCCGCTTCAGCGCCTCCTCGGGGCCCGGCAGGTCGGCGGCGTAGGCCAGGCGGATCAGCGCCATGTCGACAGCCGCGGCCGCGTCGGGCGCCCGGCGCACCTCGTCATAGGCCTTGAGCGTCAGCTGCCAGATGCGCGACAGGGCGCCGGCCGAGACCGCCGCGCCGACCGCCGCCAGGCGCATGGCCTGCTCCTTGGGCATCACCAGAGCCTGCGGCCCAATCGCCTTGGCCACCGAGGCGCCATGGGTGTGGTCCAGCAGGTCCATCACCACCTGGTCGGGGTTGGCGCCGTAGCCATAGAGCGTGCGGAAGGTCTGGATCGCCGCGCCGGCGTCGCCGCGCATGACCTGCTCGAACAGCTCGATGGTCTGCGCCCGGTCGGCCAGGCCCAGCATGTCGCGGATGGACGCGGCGGTGACCGTCTGGCCCGGTTCGGCCTGGACGATGGCCTGGTCCAGCATCGACTGGCCGTCCCGGACCGAGCCCTCGGCCGCGCGGGCGATCAGCATCAGGCCCTCGGCCTCGACCCGCGCGCTCTCGTTCTCGCAGATCATCTCCAGGTTCTTGACCAGCACCTCGGGCTCCACCCGGCGCAGGTCGAACCGCTGGGTGCGCGAGAGGATGGTCACCGGCACCTTGCGGATCTCGGTGGTGGCGAAGATGAACTTGGCGTGGGGCGGCGGCTCCTCCAGCGTCTTGAGGAGCGCGTTGAACGCCCCCGTCGACAGCATGTGGACCTCGTCGATGATGTAGACCTTGTAGCGGGCTTCGACCGGCGCATAGCGCACCCCGTCCAAGAGCTCGCGGATGTCGTTCACCCCGGTGCGGCTGGCGGCGTCCAGCTCCAGCACGTCCATGTGCCGGCCCTCGATGATGGCGCGGCAATGCAGCCCCTCCTCCTTGAAGTCGAGGGTCGGGGCGTGGATCTCGTCGGTCTCGTAGTTCAGCGCCCGGGCCAGCAGGCGCGCAGTGGTCGTCTTGCCGACCCCGCGCACGCCGGTGAGCATGAAGGCATGGGCGATCCGGCCCGAGGCGAACGCGTTGCGCAGCGTCCGCACCATGGCCTCCTGGCCGTAGAGGTCGTCGAAGGTGCGCGGCCGGTACTTCCGGGCGATGACCGTATAGGCGGCCGAGGGCTCGGGCGGCGGCGCGGGCGGGCCGCCGAACATGTCGCCCGTGTTCGGGTCCCGCTCGGGCGGCAGGTCGGAATCGTCGCGGTCGAAGTCGTCGCCCATGACCCCATCTAACGGGAGGCGCCGGGTGGGGGAAAGCCCCTGCGCGCGACAGGCCGCGCCGGCCCGGCCCCGCCGCCACAAGTCGCCTCACACGCGAAGATCGACCCCGCGCAGCGCCGGTTCGCATGAATATTTTTAATACGTTTTATTATTACTGGACTCTTGCCGCCGCGGCCGCCATGGATCGGCGCGCGCAACCGGAGTTCCCAGTATGAAAAGCGTTCTAGCCCCCGTTGCCGCGGCCCTCGCGGCGGCCTTCACCCTGGCCGCGGCAGACGCCCAGGCGGCGACCTACGTCAACTACGGCCCCACCGGTCCCGACGGCGGCTTCACCATCACCTTCGGCAACACCGGCATCGCCGGCCCCGGCTTTACCGACGTCTTCGACTTCGCCATGCCGGCTGGCCGTGGCGATTTCGTCATCACCTCCACCATGAGCGGCGGCTCGCAGAACATCACCTGGAGCAGCGTGGCCTTCAACGGGGCCGAGTTCTCGGCCGGCGTGATGGGGTGGAACGAGTTCCGCTTCCTGAACGGCGTCGACCTGAAGCTGGGCCAGGCCCAGAAACTCGTCCTGACGGGCGTCAGCGGCGGCAACGCCGCCTACAGCGGCGTCATCACCTTCATGCCCGCCGCCACGGCAGCCGTGCCCGAACCGGCGGCCTGGGCCTTGATGGTCGTCGGCTTCGGCAGCGCGGGCGCCGTGCTGCGGCGCGCCCGCGGCCGCACCGCCTTCTCCTGATCGCACACCTAGCGTCCCGCGATCAGGCGAGCAGACGCCCCGGTCCCCACGGCCGGGGCGTTTTGCTGTGCGCATGTCGGGAGGAAAGGTGGAGACCGGACAACGACCCGAGCCGTGACCCGTTGTGGCTGCTTCCTTCCGGACCTGACCAGGTTGGCGGGGCGTTCGTCCGCCGCCGATCTCCGTCGCGGCATATGGCGGATCGCGGCCTGTGGGGCAAGGGGCGCGACGTCACAACCCGCGAGCTTGGCCCTCGGAACCCTGAAGGCGTTCGCCGGTTCACCGCACGGGTCTGGGTTGTAGAAGCGCGCCTGCCGGCGCGGCGGAGAGCCCCATCTTGCGTTCCGGGACCATCTACAGCGTGCGCCCCCACGGCGAGAAGTGGGCCGTGGTGTGCGACGACGAGGCGCTCGTCGTGACGGAGACCGAGACGGACGCCGCGCGGATCGCCCAGGGCGCGCTGGCGACCCTGCTCTCACCCCGTCCGCCGAAACCCACGCCGCCTGGAATCGCCGCCGAACGGCGCACGTTCGCAGCGCCCGACGACGAGCGCCGGAAGGCCGCCTTCGGCTTTCCGGTGTCGGGCTCCGACGACGAAGGCTGAGATCAGCGCCTGAAGGGGGGGCGGCGCGCGGGACCGCCGCCGACGCGGGGGGCCGTGTCGCGATGCCGGAAGATGATCCGGGCGCGATCCATGTCGTAGGGCGTCATCTCGACGGTGACCTTGTCGCCGACCATCGAGCGGATGCGGTTCTTCTTCATCTTGCCGGCGGTGTAGGCCAGCACTTCGTGGTCGTTCTCCAAGCGCACGCGGAAGCGGCCTTCCGGCAGCAGTTCGGTGATCTCGCCTTCGAATTCGATCAGTTCTTCTTTCGCCATCGGGACCTCCCTGGCGGTAACGGGTTGGGCCGCTCTCTAGAACGGGCGTAGCACGCCGCGCAACCGATCGGCGACAGCCGGGCTGGCCGCCAGGATCGGTGCGACGATCAAATTTCCGGAGCGGTCGAACGCGGGAGCTTCGCACCCGACGCCAGGATCGGATGAGGGTCGCCGCACCAAAACGAGGATTTGACGCCCCTTACATCGGGGATTGGGGCCGCCGACGCAAGGGCTCGCTTTCTACGCGGTCACGCATCCTCGCGGCTGCTGGCGCGTTACGACGCCATGCAGAACCGCCAGACCGCGCTCGAGCGCGCCTTCGAACTGGCCCGATCGGGCGAGTGCCACGGGACGGACGAGATCCGCAAGCGCCTGAACGCCGAGGGATATTCCGGCCAGCAGGTCACGGGACCGACGCTGCTGCGCCAGCTCCGCGACCTCTGCGCCAAGGCGAAGACCGAGGCCGAAGCCTAGCCGGCCAGGGCCTTGTCGATGTCGGCGGCCTCGTGCCGCTCGGCGAGGGTCTTCTCGCCCTGGACGCGGTTGACGATCCGCCCACGCTGCACCGCCGGCCGCTGGGCGATCTCGTCGGTCCAGCGCTGGACGTTCTTGTAGTTGTCCACCGACAGGAACTCGCCCGCCCCGTAGACGAGGCCCTTGGCCAGCGCGCCGTACCAGGGCCAGACGGCCATGTCGGCGACGGTGTAGTCGTCCCCGCCGAGGTAGCGGCTCTCGGCCAGGCGGCGGTCCAGCACGTCGAGCTGGCGCTTCACCTCCATCGCGAAGCGGTCGATGGCGTATTCGATCCGGAACGGCGCATAGGCGTAGAAGTGTCCGAAGCCGCCGCCCAGGTAGGGCGCGGAGCCCACCTGCCAGAACAGCCACGACATCGCCTCCGCCCGCTTGGCCGGGTCGGTCGGGAGGAATGCGCCGAACTTCTCGGCCAGGTGCACGAGGATCGCGCCGGACTCGAAGATCCGGATCGGCGTCGCGCCGCTGCGGTCCAGCAACGCCGGGATCTTCGAGTTGGGGTTCACGTCGACGAAGCCCGACGAGAACTGGTCGCCCTGGCCGATGTTGATCAGCCAGGCGTCATACTCGGCGCCGGAATGACCGAGGGCCAGCAGCTCCTCGAACATGATCGTCACCTTCACGCCGTTCGGCGTGCCCAGCGAATAGAGCTGGAACGGATGCTTGCCGACCGGCAGCGCCTTGTCGTGCGTCGGACCGGCGATCGGGCGGTTGATGTTGGCGAAGCGCCCGCCGCTCTCCTTGTTCCACGCCCAGACCTTGGGCGGGACGTAGCCCGCGGGATGGTTGGGCGGCGGATTTGCGGCGTCGTCGGCCATGTGCGGGCTCCCGTCCTTGTCTGTTCGCGCCTCTCGTGCCGGACGCGCCCTCCGATGTGGCGCCGTCCGATGCATTTCGCCAGCCTTCGCCGCCTCGACGGTTTCTCAACGTGGCCGTAGAAGGGCTGCATGGCGCTCTCCTTCTTCCAGAACACCTTTGCCGGAAACCCGCTCGACCGGGCCAGCGACCGCCGCGGCGACCAGGCCTGGCTGGCCGCTCAGCTCGCCTCCTCCGACAGCCTGGGCCTGGCCCTCTGGAACGGGAAGCCATTCATCGAAAAGACCAAGGACGGCGGCGTGCAGATCGCCTACCTGCCGGCGCGCCTTGTGGGCGAGCTGGCGGGCGGACCTGAGCGCCTGCTGTTCATGGGGCTCTGGAAGGACACCGCGGTGTTCGCGGTCGACCTCGACGGCGCGGGCGACCCCTCGCATGGCTCGCTGCAGGGCCTGGGCGAGTTCGCCGACCTGCGGCAGGTGGCCCTGCAGCTCCCCGCCACCGACGCCGGAATCCTGGCGACGGCCAAGTCGATGTTCGAGTGGCGCCGCCGCCACCAGTACTGCGCCGCCTGCGGCAAGCCGTCCGACGCGAAGGACGGTGGCTGGAAGCGTCAGTGCCCCGCCTGCGAGGCCGAGCACTTCCCGCGCACCGACCCGGTCGTGATCATGCTGCCGACCCACGGCGACCGCTGCATGCTGGGGCGTCAGGAGATCTGGCCGAAAGGCATGTTCTCGGCCCTGGCCGGCTTCCTGGAGCCCGGCGAGAGCATCGAGGAGGCCTGCGCCCGCGAACTGGCCGAGGAAGCCGGCCTGCGCACGCGCTCGGTCCGCTATCACTCGACCCAGCCCTGGCCCTATCCGTCCTCGCTGATGATCGGCCTGATCGCCGACGTCGAGGACGACGAGGGCACGCCCGACCAGACGGAGCTGTCCGAGATCCGCTGGTTCACGCGGGACGAGGCGCGCCGTCTGCTGAAGGGCGAGATCGACGGCGTCTTCTGCCCGCCGCCGCTGGCGATCGCCCACCAGCTCCTGAAGGCCTGGGCCGAGGCCGACTAGGCCTCGCGGTCGAGCATCGCCGTCAGTTCGGCGATCAGCCCCTCGTCGCCGTCCACGTCCAGGATGCCCGACTGGTGCATGGCGATGCCGCCGTGCAGCAGGATGATCACCTTCATGACCGCGCGCCGATTCTGTTCCGGGGAGAGTCCGGGCCTTCCGAACAGGCGCATCGCCTCGGCGATGGTCTCGTGGACCGCGCGCTGCAGGTCGGGCTTCTGCTTCATGGTCGCGTGCGGCCGGCTTTTCATCAGCGCGTAGAGCAGCGGCTGGCGCAGGGCGAAGCCGACGTAGGCGCGCACGTACTCGGCGCGGGTCGCGGCCGGGCGGAGCGCGGCCGCCAGTTCGCGGAAACCCCGCTCGGCCACCACGTCGATCAGCGCTTCCCGGTCGGCGAAGTGATTGTAGAGCGAGCGATGCGCCACCCCGACCTTCTCGGCCACGCGGCGCAGGCTGAGCCCCGCGGCGCCGTCGGCGGTGGCGAGGTCGTAGGCGGCCTGCGCAGCCTCGGCCCGCAGGTTCCCGTGCCGGTAGGTGTCGCGCGTGCGGCGGGCGTCCATGCCGGGCTTATAGGGCCCGCCGCGGCCGCGTCACAGCTTGAGGATCATCAGGGTCGAGGCGCCGTGAGCGTAGAGCTTGCCCGCGGAATCCGTGATCCGGCCCTCGGCGAAGGCCATGCGCCCGCCGCGGTTCACGACCTCGGCCTCGCAGCGGACCTCGCCCATGTCGGCCGTCATCGGGCGGAAGTAGTTCACCTTCAGGTCCACCGTCGTGTTGCCCTGTCCAGGCTCGATGGTGGTCTGAACGGCGCTCCAGAGCGCGGCGTCGAGCAGCGTCGCGGCGAACCCGCCGTGGACGATACCGATGGGGTTCACGTGCTGCGGGCCCGGACGTCCCACAAAGGCGACGCGGCCCGCCTCGGCCTCGACCAGGTCGAAGTCCATCAGCGCGCTGATCGGGCTGCGCGCGCCGCCCTCCGCCAGCGTGCGCCTCATGACCTCCAGGCCGTTGGCCCCGACGTAACGGCCGCGGGGCGGCGGCGGGTCCCAGGTGACGGTGTGGCTCAGCTTGTCGGCGACGGCGTTCATCGGCTTCTCCTCATATCCATCCAATGGATGCATCCATCGGATGGATATGAGCCGCGAGCGAGGCGCGCAAGCCTGACGCCGCGTCAGCGCTCAGCTTGAGCGGCGGGGATCAGCGGCTGCGGAAGGGGTCGGCCGGATAGACGCCGAGGATCTCGAGGCGCTCGGAGAAGAACCTGAGCTCCTCGAAGGCGCGGGCGAGTCCGATGTCCTCGGGGCGGCCGTCGACCTCGGCGTAGAAGAACGTGGCCGTGAACAGGCCGTTCTCCATGTAGCTCTCGAGCTTGGTCATGTTTACGCCGTTGGTCGCGAAGCCCCCGAGGGCCTTGTAGAGCGCGGCCGGGATGTTCTTCACCCGGAAGATGAAGCTGGTCACGCACGGCTCGGTGAACGACGGCGGGGGCGGATCCTTGTCCGCCGTCATCACCAGGAAGCGGGTGGTGTTGTTGTGCTCGTCCTCGATGTCCCGCATCAGGATCTCGAGCCCGTAGAGCTGGGCGGCCAGGGCCGGCGAGACCGCCGCCTTGGTCGGATCGGGATTCTCCGCCAGCTCCTTGGCGGCCGCGGCGGTGTCACCGCTGCCCTGGGTCTTCAGCTTCAGGCGACGCAGGGTCTTGCGGCACTGGCCGAGGGCGATCGGCATCGAGACCGCCGTGGTCACCTGATCCAGCTTCACGCCGGGATTGACCATCAGCTGGAAATGGATCGGCTTGAACCGCTCGCCGACGATCTTCAGTCCCGACGAAGGCAGCAGGTGGTGCACGTCGGCCACCCGGCCCGCGATGGAGTTCTCCACCGGGATCATGCCCAGCTGGCAGTCGCCGGACTTCACCGCCTCGAAGGCGTCCTCGAAGCTGGCGTGCGGAACCGGCTCGTACTCGGGAAAGAACTGCGAACAGGCCTCATGGCTGTTGGCGCCGAGCTCGCCCTGAAAGGCGATGCGGGGCTGGGTCATGAGGGTCCCCCGATGGTGTCTGCGAAGTGGCGGGCCGCGGCCAGGTCGGCCGGCGTGTCCACGGAGATGGGCGCGGCGTCGGCGACGGCGGCCCAGATCGAAAGCCCGAGCTCCAGCGCGCGCAGCTGTTCCAGCTTCTCGCGGCGCTCCAGCGGCGACGGCGGGGCGGCGTTGAACCGCTCCAGCGCCTCGCGGCGATACCCATAGATGCCCACGTGCCGCCACACCGGGCCATCGCCGTAGAGCGTCGAGCGGGTGAAATAGAGCGCGCGGCCCACCCGCTCGTCCGGCTGGATGGAGAGCACGGCCTTGACGACGTCAGGGTTCGCCCGGTCGGCCGGATCGGCTTCAGGGGCCACCAGGGTCGCTATGTCGCACTCCGGCCGCTCGGCCAGCAGGCCGGCGCAGGCGGTGATCACGTCGGGCTCCACAAAGGGCATGTCGCCCTGCAGGTTGATCACCACGTCCCGCTCGCGGCGCGGGTCCAGCACGTCGAGGGCCGCCAGGATCCGGTCGGAGCCGGACGGCAGGTCCGGATCGGTCAGGACGGCGCGACCGCCGGCCGCCTCCACCGCCCGGGCGATCTCGGGATCGCCCGCGGCCACGGCCACGGGACCCACGCCGGCCGCCTCGGCCTGGCGCAGGACGCGGACGATCATCGACACGCCGCCGATGTCCGCCAGGGGTTTGCCGGGCAGGCGGGATGCGGCCAGGCGCGCCGGTATGAGGACGATCGGGTTCATCGGCTTGTGAGGGCGGTTGCGCGAGCGCCGGTAGCGTGTAAGAGAGCCGCACGCAATAAGGGGCGGGATTCCCGCGCGTCCCGCGGGCGTAGAGTCCGCTGGCCGATGAGAGGCGTGACTAGGGGATTATGAGCGACCTGACGTTCAACAAGATCGCCGGCGCGGTGCTGGCGACGGGCCTGGCCATCGTCGGCCTTCGTGAACTCAGCTCGGGCGTGTTCGCTCCCGAGCATCCTGCCAAGGCTGGCTATGCCGTCGAGGTCGCCGAAGAAGGCGGCGCGGGCGGCGGCGAGGCCGAGCTGCCGCCGGACTGGGGCACCCTGCTCCCGGCCGCCGACGTGGCGGCGGGCGAGGCGGTCTTCGCCAAGTGCAAGTCCTGCCACAACGCCGAATCCGGCGGCGCCAACGGCACCGGCCCGAACCTCTACGGCGTCGTCGGCGCCAAGCCGGGCGTCCACCCGGGCTTCGCCTACTCCCCGGCCATGACCGCCCACGCGGGCGACGCGCCGGTGTGGACCTTCGACGAGCTCGACGCCTTCCTGAAGGCGCCGCAGAAGCACGTCCAGGGCACCAAGATGACCTTCGTCGGCCTGAAGAAGCAGGAAGATCGCGTCGCCGTGATCGCCTTCCTCAACAGCCGCGGCGGCAAGCTGCCGATCCCGGCTCCGGACCCGGCCCGCCAGCCCGGCGCGGCCGCCGCGGCGCCTGCCGCCGGCGAAGCGGCTCCGGCCGCGGAAGGCGCTCCGGCCGCCGCCGAGGCGGCCCCCGCCACGCAAGGCGCGGCCGGCCAGGGCGCTGCAGCCCCGGGCGCGGCTGCGCCTCCGGCCCAGAAGGCGGCCCCGGCTCCCAAGGCCTAGGTCCAGCGTCCAGACAAGACTTCGGAATGGCCGGGCTCGTCCCGGCCATTTTCGTTTCGGGACGGCGGCGTTCAGGCGATCAGTAAGGGCGGCCGATCAGTTCGGGCGGCGCCAGGCCGTAGGCTCGCCGGCGCCCGCGGCGCGGATGCGTTCGACGGCCTCGGCCAGCGGCTCGATGACGGTCGCCATGTGGTGGCCGTTCGCGTGGACGATCCGCCCCTCGCCGACCCCCAGGGCCACATGCCCCTTCCAGAAGACCAGGTCGCCGCGCTCGAAATCCCCGGCCTCGATCGGGGCGCCCAGCGCCTGCTGCTGGTCGGTGTCGCGCGGGCAGGCCCGGCCGCAGGCGAACAGCGCCTGCTGCACCAGGCCCGAACAATCCAGGCCCAGGCTCTCGCGACCACCCCACAGGTAGGGCGCGCCGACGAAGCGCTCGGCCACCGCCGCCCAGTCGTCCTCGAACAGGCCGATCGGCGAGAGGTGGTCGGCGGTCATCCAGCCGGCCCCGGCCACCTTGGCCAGGCGGCCTTCGACGGCCTCGACCGTCACCAGGCTGTTGATCGAGAACGGTCCGGAGGCGCGCGACTTGATGCTGGCCTCGGCGAAGGCGTAGGTCCGCAGCGCCGAGACCCGATGGGTCGGCATGGCGGCCGCGGGCTGCAGGGTCGCCGCCTCGACGAAGCCGACGTAGCCGTCGCGCGCCGCCTGGCCGAACAGCCAGCCGCCCTCTTCCTCGAGCACCTCGAAACGCTCGCCGAACAGCACCTGGTCCATCTGCTCGGCGCCGGCGTCGGCGGCGGCGCGCAGGGCGGCGGCGGGCGCCATGCAGGTCATCGCCTTCGGATCGAGATAGACCTCGGCCTCCAGCACCCCCTCGAGGCTGCGGGCCGCGATCCCGTCGCGCCAGGGCGTGATGCGGGGATCGTGCTTCATGCGAAACGCTCGCGGATCATGCGGTAGAGGCCACGGATGGCCTGGGCCTCGCCTCCGACGGGGAATCCCGGCCGGCCCCTGGGGTTCCAGGCGAAGATGTCGAGGTGGACCCACGAGCCCTTGGGCGCGAACCGCTGCAGGAACAGCGCCGCCGTCACCGAGCCGGCTTGCGCCCAGCCGTCGGGGTCGTTCTTGATCTCGGCCACGTCGCTGTCCAGCGCGTCCGCGTAGGGCTTCCAGAGCGGCATACGCCAGAGAGGGTCCGATTCCGTCTTCGCCGCAGCTTCGATCTGCGCGGCGAGTTCGTCGTCGTCGGTGAAGAAGGGCGGCAGCTGCGGGCCGAGGGCGATCCGCGCGGCGCCGGTCAGTGTGGCCAGGTCGATGGTCAGCGCCGGCTCCAGCTCGGCGGCGCGGGTCAGGGCGTCGGCCAGGATCAGCCGGCCCTCGGCGTCGGTGTTGCCGACCTCGATCGACAGCCCCTTGCGCGAGGCGATCACGTCGCCCGGCCGCATGGCGTCGCCCGAGATGGCGTTCTCGACGGCGGGGATCAGCACCGCCAGCCGCACGTTCAGGCCCGCGGCCATGACCATCCGGCCCAGCGCCAGGGCGTGGGCGGCGCCGCCCATGTCCTTCTTCATCAGCCGCATGCCGGCCGACGGCTTGATGTCGAGGCCGCCGGTGTCGAACACCACGCCCTTGCCGACGATGCAGACCAGCGGCCGGTCGGCCCCGCCGCCGGGCGGGGACCAGGTGATCTCGATGAAGCGCGGCGCACGGGCGGGGTCGGCGGCGCGGCCGACGGCATGCACCGCCGGATAGCCGGCCTCCAGCAGCCCCTCGCCCTCGATGACCGTCACCTGGCCGCCGTGCTGCTCGGCGATCTCGCGGGCGATGGTCTCGATCTGCAGCGGCCCCATGTCGTTGGCCGGGGTGTTGACCATGTCGCGGGCCAGGGCGCAGGCGTGCGCCACCTGGCGCGGCTCGGCGAGGTCGCAGCCCTCGACCAGCAGGCGCGGGCGCTCGGCGTCCTTCTTCTTGTAGCGGTCGAAGCGGTAGCTCCCCAGCGCGAAGGCCAGGGCGATACGGTCCGCCGGGATGTCGGCCGGAGCCTCGGCGATGCGGTAGACGCCGGCCGGCAGCTTGGCCGGCAGGGCCCGGAACGCGTCGGCCCTCGCCGTCTCGCCCAGGCCGAACAGCACCCGAGCGGGCGCGCCCGACGCATCGGGGACCAGCAGCAGCTGGCCGGCCTTGCCCTTGAACTCGGCGGTGCGGGCCAGGGCCGCGGCGAAGGCGTCGGCCTCCAGCGCGCGCGCGGCGTCGGCCTCGGTGAGAGCATGGATCGGCGTCGCCGCGCCGTCGAAGGTGTCCAGGATCACGTCAGACATGGGTCCGCCTCTTCGGCGTGCATGTCGTACCTGTGAAGGACGAGCGCAACGTCAGAGCCCCAGCACGGCGCTGAACGGCGAGGCCGGCAGGGCCACGAGGGCGCCCGCAGCGATGGCCACGCCATAGGGCACAGGCTCGCCCGGCTCGGCCAGGCGCGCGACCCACGGGGGGCCCAGCAGGGCCAGGGGCCGGAACAGCGCCGAGCGCATGAGGATCAGCACGGTCGCCAGGGCGCCGCCGGCGAGGGCGGCGGTCAGCAGGAATGTGGTGACGCCCGGCCAGCCGACCCACAGGGCCGCGGCGGCCAGCAGCTTGGCGTCCCCGCCCCCGACCCAGCGCAGGGCGAACATCACCATGCCGGCCACGAGGACCGCGACGCCCACGCCGAGGTGCAGGCCCATGGTGGGAAGCGGCAAGCCCACGGCCAGGGCGGCGAGCGGGAAGACGGCGACCAGGACCGCCGAGATCCAGTTCGGGATCGTGTACGACATCGCGTCACGGATCCCCGCGGCGACGACCAGAGCGGGGAAGGTCACGACAAGGATGGCGGCGAGATACGAAGGCATCGGACGGAACCCTTTGCTCCATCATGCCTAACCACGCGTGAACGGAGCGTTGCAGCCAAGCTCGAAAAAAGAAAGGGCCCCCGGCGTCGCCGCCGGAGGCCCTCTTCAGCGTCAGACGCTGAGCGAGATTAGGAGGCCGTCGCGGCGTCCACGTCGTTGCTGATCTTGGTGAAGGCGCCCTTCAGGCTGCCACCCACGGCTTGCAGCGCGCCGACGAGCACGACGGCGATCAGGGCGGCGATCAGGCCATACTCGATGGCGGTGGCGCCGGATTCGTCCTTCAGGAAGCGGGTCACGAACTTCGACATGGGGCTCTCTCCAAATTTGCGAGCAGACTGTGAGGGGGGGCCTCAAGCTCTTGCCTGCTCGCCCCTAAGAACACGCCCAATGTCCCGCACCGCGTTTAAGGCGCCATGAATCCACAGTACTAATAAATATACATCATTTACGGCGGTTAAGCATTTACAGCTGGAAACCATGACTGATTTCAGATGCAAATTCAGAGCCCTAGCGAACACCCAAGGTCAAGCTTCGCCCGCCGCCGCGTACGAACATCAGGCCGACCAGACCCACGGCCAGCAGTAACAGAAGCATGGCGAAGCCGCCCTGCTGCGTGCCGGTCAGCGCGGTGCCCCGGTTGACAAGGGTCGGCGCGAGCCACGCCGTCGCCACGCCCGACAGGGCGTAGACGCCGAAGAAGGTCCCGGTCTGGTCGGGCGGCGTCAGGCGGGTCAGCAGGGTCCGGCTGGAGGCGTACTGGGCGGTGATGAAGATGGCGTAGGTGCAGCCGATGCCCACGAACACCAGGTCCGGCAGGGTGGAGAAGACCGGGCTGTCCCAGACCGCGACGCCAGGCGCCACCGGCCACAGGAAGGCGATCAGGTCCGGCCGCATCCCGAGGGCCGCTGCGAGGCCCAGCATCGCCCCGGCGATCTCGATCCGCAGCGCGTTCTTCGGCCCGACGCCCGCGTCCAGCCAGCGCCCGACGAACCCGCCCAGCACCGCGAACACGCTGAGCAGGATGCCGAAGGCCAGCATCTCCAGCGCGCCCCACTTCATGACGCCCACCGCGAACACGCCGATGTAGACGAGCACGCCGTTCATGCCGTCGACGAAGAACATCCGCGAGCCGATGTAGATCGCCGCGTCGCGATAGCGGCCGACCGTCCGCACCATGCCCCAGAGCTCGGCCGCCCCCTGCGCCAGGGCCTTTAGCGGCCGCACGCCGGTGGGCGGGGCGTCGGGGGTGAACAGGAACAGCGGGATCGACCCCAGCAGCAGCAGGCCCGCCGCCATCCAGGCCACTACCCGCTCGGGCTCGTGCGCCGCGGCGTCGAGGCCGAACAGGGGCTTGGCCGGCACCCAGCTCCAGTCCACCGTCCCCGGCAGGGCGAAGGCCCAGAAGGTGAAGCCCAGCGCCAGGACCGAGAAGAAATTCCCAAGCGAGAGGGCCATGCCCGAGGCGCGGTGGGCGCTCCGCAGGCCGGCGGCCCGCACCAGCAGCGAGTTGTGCAGGATCTCGGAGTAGCCGAACAGGATCTGGCCGGCCATCACGCACATCATGGTGGCCTCGATCGACAGCCCCGAGCCGTCCGGCTTGGCCCACCAGAGGGCGGCGGTGAGCGGCGCCATCAGCCCCACCACCAGCGCCAGCCAGCCCTTGCGACGACCCAGCTTGTCGATGGAGGCGCCGATGAACGGCGCCGTCGCCAGCACGACCCAGCCGGCCCACTGGTTCCAGCGGGAGATCAGCTCCTGCCCCTTCACGGGGTCGCCGACCATCACGCCCGCCACATACGGCACGAACACGTAGATGATGATCAGGATGACGATCGGATCGCGACCGCCCTGGAAAACGGCCCAGGAGATTCCGCCCCGGTCCAGCCGCGCATCCCCGCCGGAGTCCGCCTCGGGCGGCGGATCGACCACGGCGGCGGCGCCCTGAATTTCGGGCGCGATCGGATCCTTCACGTCATCTCCCCTCTACGCGACGGCTCTTGTCGGCCGTTGCGCCCACCGTAGCGGCGGCGAAGGGGATGTCGACTACTGCTGCTGAAGCCTGGCTTCGGCCGCCGCGAGCGCGGCGCGGGCGTCGGCGTCCACGCCCTGGGCGGCCAGGGCGTCGCACAGGGCCGTGAGACAGAGCCGGACGTGCCACGGGGTGGCCGACTCGCCCATCAGCCCGATGCGCCAGACCTTGCCCTTCAGCGGCCCCAGACCCGCGCCGAGCTCCAGGTCCCAGGCGTTCAGCACGTGGGCGCGGACCGCGGCCTCGTCGATCCCCTCGGGCACGATCACCGTGTTGAGCATCGGCAGCCGCCACTTCGGCTCGACGAGGAACTTGAGGCCCGCGGCCTCGATGCCCGCCGCCAGCGCCTCGTGCATCCGCGCGTGGCGCACCGACGCCGCCTGGACGCCTTCCTCGAAGAGCACGACCAGCGACTCGTGCAGGCCGTACAGCGCGTTCACCGGCGCGGTGTGGTGGTAGGTCCGGCCGCCCTCACCGCCCCAGTAGGACATGAGCAGGTTGAAATCGAGCAGCCAGTTCCGGACCTTCTCCTTGCGTCCGGCGATGGCCGCCTGCGCCGCCTTGCTGAGGGCGATGGGCGACAGGCCGGGCGGGGCCGAGAGGCATTTCTGGGTGCCGGAGTAGATCACGTCGGCGCCCCAGGCCGCGGCGTCCACCGCGATGCCGCCCAGGGACGTCACGCAGTCCACGACCGACAGCGCGCCGTGCTTGCGGGCGAGGGCGCAGAGCGTGGCCGCATCGCTGCGGACGCCCGTGGAGGTCTCGGCGTGCACGAAGGCCAGCAGCTTCGTGGGCGCCTCGGCCAGCGCGGCCTCGACCCGCGCCGGGTCCACCGGCTGGCCCCACTCGTGCTCGACCGTGACCACCGTGGCGCCCGCGCGCCCGGCCATGTCGGCCATCCGACCGCCGAACACGCCGTTGATGGCGATGACGGCCCGGTCGCCCGGCTCCAGCAGGTTCATCATCGCCGCCTCCATGCCGGCGGTGCCGGGCGCGGGCAGCGGGACGCACGCATGGTCCGGCGCGTTGAACAGGCGCTGCAGCGCGGCCTTGATCTCCTCCATCAGCGACTGGAACGCCGGATCGAGGTGGCCGATGGTCGGGCGCGACAGCGCGGCCAGGACCCGCGGGCTGACGTCAGAGGGGCCCGGCCCCATCAGGACCCGGCGGGGCGGCTGGAAAGTCTGCATGGTGTCTCCGGTGGCGTCAGGCCAGCAGGCGGTCGTGAATACGGCCCCGCAGGTGGTCGTCGAGGCCGAGGGCCTGGTCGAGATAGCCGTCGAGCGAACCGTGGGCCGCGCGGATCACCTCGAACGCCTTGGCCATGTATTCCGCCTCGACGCGCATGGCGGTCATCAGCGCCGCGTCGGACGCCTCGCGGCCGGTCTGCTCGAGGACCACCTGCCGCATCGCCGGCAGGCGCTTCTGCAGCCGCTCCTCGTCATTGGTCAGCAGGTAGTCGGCCACGATGTCGTCGTCGTGCACGCCCGCCACGTGATGGGTCAGGGCGCAGAGGATCCCCGTGCGGTCCTTGCCCGCCGCGCAATGCACCAGAACCGGCCCTTCGCTCTCGGCCAGGGCCCGGAAGTAGCGGCTGTAGAGGTCGATGTGCCGACGCTGGAAGGGCAGCTTGTCATAGTAGTCCAGCATGTAGGCGCGGAAGGACTGGGGCGTCAGGTCGGACGACTGGATGAAGGTCGCCCACTCGTCGGCGGTGTCCTGGCCGATGTCGTTCTCGATCACCTGGGCGGCGTGCCCGGCCCAGCGGCGGTTGGGCTCGCGCTCGCGCTCGTTGCTGCGGCGAAGGTCCACGACCACCGACAGGCCCAGGTCGGCCAGCTTGCGCAGGTCCTCGTCGGTCGCCTTGCCGTGGTGGGCCGACCTGTAGAGCAGGCCCCGCTTCAGCCGCCGCCCGCGGGCGTCGTAGTCCCCGAAGTCCCGGAAGTTGTCGATGCCTTCGAAGGCGATGCGGCGCGTCATGCCGGGTCTTCTAATCCCCTTCCGTGCAGTTTTCGAGGCGCCGCGGCGTCATCGCCGGCCAATGGCTTCACGCGGCGCGGGAACGCGGGCAGGACTGCTCCGGCATCCGTGGGGACCGTCATGACCATTTGCCGCTGGGCCGCCGCCCTCGCCCTCCTCGCCACGCCGGCCCTGGCGGCCGAGCCGCCCGTGCTCCCGATGTCGCAGGTCGAGGCGGCGCGCCCGGACCTGCCGCCGGTCCTCACCCTGCGCGACCGCGCCGCGGTCGAGGACGCCATCCTCACCGAGCGGCTCCAGACGGTCGTCCCGCGCCTGATGCGCGAGGAAGGCGTCGACATGTGGGTGCTGGTCGCGCGCGAATACCTCGAGGACCCGGTCGTCGCGACGATGCTGGACGCCCGGAGCCTGCGCGCCCGCCGCCGCACCATCCTCGTCTTCTTCGATCCCGGCGGCGGCAAGCCGGTCGAGCGCCTGACGGTCAGCCGCTACGGCCTGCCCGGCATGTTCGACGGCGCCTGGAATCCGGAGCGGCAGCCCGACCAGTGGAAGGCGCTGGGCGACCTGATCGCCGCCAGGGACCCGAAGAAGATCGCTCTCAACGTCTCGGCCCTGACAGCCTTCGGCGACGGGCTGACCGTCAGCCAGCGTGACGGCCTGATGGCCGCGCTCCCCGCCGCCTACCGAGACCGCATCGTCTCGGGCGAGCGGCTCAGCGTCGGCTGGCTGGAGTCGCGCATCCCGGCCGAGATGAAGCTCTATCCCGGGATCGTCCGCCTGGCCCACGCGGTGCTCGCCGAAGGGCACTCGGCGCAGGTGATCAAGCCCGGCGTCACCACCACCGACGACGTGGCCTGGTTCTACCGCGAGCGCCTGGCGCGGCTGGGTGTCGCCACCTGGTTCCACCCCTCGGTCGCCGTCCAGCGCCAGGGCGTGAAGGGGATGCTGGACGGGGACACCGTGATCCGGAAGGGCGACCTCGTCTGGACCGACTTCGGGATCACCTATCTCCGGCTCAACACCGACACCCAGCACCTGGCCTATGTGCTGAAGGACGGCGAGACCGAGGCCCCGGCCGGGCTGCGCGCCGGCCTCGCCGCCGCCAACCGGGTGCAGGACGCCGTGACCTCGTCGTTCAAGGTCGGGATCAGCGGCAACGACATCCTCGCCGCCGCCCGCGCCAAGGCCATCGCCCAGGGGCTCGACCCGTCGATCTACTCCCATCCGCTGGGCTACCACGGCCACGGCGCCGGGCCGGCCATCGGCTTCTGGGACAACCAGAACGGCGACGAACGCGGCGCGGCCAGGGTGTTCGCCGACACCGCCTGGTCGATCGAGCTCACCGCCACCCACGCCGTTCCCGAATGGGGCGGCCAGAAGGTGGCCTTCCGGCTGGAGGAGGACGCCTTCTTCGACGGCCGCGAGGTCCGTTACCTCGACGGGCGCCAGACCGAGCTGACGCTGATCAGATAGTCCTCAGCGGAACGGCGGCTCGTCGAAGCTGCGCAGCTTGCGCGAGTGCAGGCGGGCGCCCTCCTCGCGCAGGAGGTCGATGGCCGCGAGTCCGATCTGCAGGTGCTGGCCGATCGCGCGGTCATAGAAGGCGTTGGCCTGTCCGGGCAGCTTGATCTCGCCGTGCAGCGGCTTGTCCGAGATGCACAGCAGCGTCCCGTACGGCACCCGGAAGCGGTAGCCCTGGGCGGCGATGGTGGCGCTTTCCATGTCGATGGCCACGGCGCGGCTTTGGTTGAAGCGCAGGGCGCTGGACGAATACTTCAGCTCCCAGTTCCGGTCGTCGGTCGAGACCACCGTGCCGGTGCGCAGGCGGCGCTTCAGCACCTCGCCGGTCTCGCCGGTGACCTTCTCGGCCGCGCCGTTGAGGGCGAGCTGGATTTCGGCCAGCGCGGGGACCGGGATCTCGGGCGGCAGCACCTTGTCCAGCACATGGTCGTCGCGCAGGTAGCCGTGAGCCAGCACGTAGTCGCCGATCTTCTGGCTGCCGCGCAGCCCGCCGCAGTGGCCGATCATCAGCCAGGCCTGCGGGCGCAGCACCGCCAGGTGGTCGCATACGGTCTTGGCGTTGGACGGGCCGACGCCGATGTTCACCAGCGTGATGCCCGTCCGGCCCGGCGCCATCAGGTGGTAGGCCGGCATCTGGTGCTTGCGCCAGGCGCCGGCGGCGACGGCCGCCTCCGGATTGGGCGTGTCGGGCGTCACCAGCACGTGGCCGGCCGCCGAGAGCGCCGTGTAGCGCCCGCCCGCCTTCAGCTGCTTGCAGCCCCAGGCGACGAACTCGTCCACGTAGCGGTGGTAGTTCGTGAACAGGATATATTGCTGCGTATGGTCCGCCGGCGTGCCGCTGTAGTGCGACAGCCGCGCCAGCGAGAAGTCGGTCCTGAGGCCGTCGAACAGGGCCAGCGGCCGCGGCTCGTCGCCCTCGGCCATCCACGATCCGTCGGCCACCTCGTCGCCGATGTAGGCCAGTTCGGTCGTCGGGAAATGGCGGGCGATCTCGACCGACGAGATGTCGGCCATGGCCAGGTCGGCCGGATCGAGCACGTAGGGGAACGGGATCTCCTGGCGCGAGCGGCCGACCGACAGCTCGACGTCGAAGTCCTCCTGCAGCAGCGACAGCTGCTCGACCAGATAGTCGCGGAACAGGTCGGGCCGGGTGACGGTGACCGCATAGGCGCCCGGCGCGGGAATGCGCGCATAGGCGCGGCTGGTGCGCGGATAGGGCAGGCCAGGCGGCCAGCTCAGTCGGAGTTCGGGATAGACGAACGCGCCGCCTTGGCGGACCCCGGGTTCGGGCGGCGGTCCGCCCGACAGGAAGGTCTTGAGAGAGGTTCGGAGACTGTCGACGCTCTTGCGGTATTCAATCTCCAGCCGATCGACGATGCCGGCTGCATCTTGCTTCTTCATCCGGCGCCTTATAGCCGCGGTATGTGACGGTTGGCGAATCCGCCGTTTACGTCATCGCCCAGTTTGGCGACAAAGACGCTCCAATTTTCGGCCGGGGTCTGCATGAACCGTCTCTTCACCGCCTTCATCGTGGGCGCCATGATCCTCGGGGTCGCCGTGGGTTGGGCGCTCAACGTCAGCCTGACGGCGACCGAGGCGGCGGCCTGGGCCGCAAATCTCTCGATCATCACCGACATCTTCCTGCGGCTGATCAAGATGATCATCGCGCCGCTGGTGTTCTCGACCCTGGTGGTCGGCATCGCGCACATGGGCGATGCGTCCGAGGTCGGCCGCGTCGGGGTGAAGACCATGGGCTGGTTCATCCTGGCGTCGATCTTCTCCCTGACGCTGGGCCTCATCATGGTCCACATCCTCCAGCCGGGCGCAGGCGTCTCCTTCGCCTCCGAGACCGGGGCGGCGGCGACGACGGTGGACATGTCGAAGTTCACCCTGAAGGAGTTCGTCACGCACCTGGTGCCGAGTTCGATCGTCGACGCGATGGCGAAGAACGAGATCCTCCAGATCGTCGTCTTCTCGGTCTTCGTGGGCGTGGCGGTCTCGGCCGTCGACGACCGCGCTCCGCAGGTGCTGGCCGTGGTCGAGCAGATCGCCCAGATCATGCTGAAGGTCACGGGCTACGTCATGAAGACGGCCCCGTTGGCGATCTTCGCGGCCCTGGCGGCCAGCATCGCCACCAAGGGCGTCGGCGTGATCTTCACCTATGCCAAGTTCGTCGGCGGCTTCTACCTGTCGCTCGGCATCCTCTGGAGCATGCTGATCCTCGCGGGCGTGATCATCGTGGGGCCGCGGATTCTGAAGCTGATCGGCCAGATCCGCTCGCCGACCCTGCTGGCCTTCTCCACCGCCTCGTCCGAGGCCGCCTACCCGCGCACCCTGGAGGAGCTGCAGAAGTGGGGCGTCAGCCGCAAGGTGGCCAGCTTCGTGCTGCCGCTGGGCTATTCGTTCAACCTCGACGGCTCGATGATGTACTGCACCTTCGCGACCCTGTTCATCGCGCAGGTCTACGGGATCGAGCTGACCATCGCCCAGCAGATCACCATGCTGGGCCTGCTGATGATCACGTCGAAGGGGATGGCCGGCGTGCCCCGCGCCTCGCTGGTCGTCATCGCCGCCACCCTCACCTACTTCCAGCTCCCCGAGGCCGGCATCGCCCTGATCCTCGCCGTCGACCACCTGCTCGACATGGGCCGCTCGGCCACGAACGTGGTGGGCAACTCGGTGGCCTCGGCGGTCATCGCCAAGTGGGAAGGCCAGATCGAGGAGCCGGAGGCCGAGCCGGCGCGGGCCTGACGCGACGCGGCGTCACGCTTTACAGCCGCGCTCCCGGCCGGTAGAGGGCGCGGCGATGACCGCTGTCATGACCATTATCACCACCCTGAAAACGACCCGCCTCGGCGGGGCGTCGACGGGTGCGTGCAGGGTCTAGAGCCGACAGCCGCACACCCCGAGAGCCCCGCCGATGCGCGGGGCCCCGTCATCCGACCTGGCATCCCCGCGCCTCCGCCCACCTAGGAGACGCCCATGACCTTCCAGTCCTTCCGCCGAGCCCATCCCAACGTCGCCATCGTCGGCGCCACCGGCGCCGTGGGCGTCGAGCTGATCCGCTGCCTCGAGGAGCGGGACTTCCCGCTTTCGCGCCTGAAGCTGCTGGCCTCGCCACGTTCGGCCGGCAGGCAGATGAGCTTCCGCGGCCAGCGGCTCACCGTCGACGCCCTGGACGACGCCAGCTTCGACGAGGTCGACCTGGCCTTCTTCTCGGCCGGCAGCGGCACGTCCAAGGTCTATGGCCCCAAGGCGGTGGCCGCCGGCGCCGTGGTGGTCGACAACTCGTCGGCCTTCCGCATGGACCCGGCCTGCCCGCTGGTGGTGCCCGAGGTGAACGCTGAAGCCCTGGCGGACCATCACGGCATCGTCGCCAATCCCAACTGCGTGGCCATCATCGCCGCCGTCCCCATCGCGCCGCTGGCCCAGGCGTTCGGCCTGAAGCGCGTGCAGATGGCCACCTACCAGGCCGCGTCCGGCGCCGGCGCGGCGGCCATGGAGGAGCTGCGCGCCTCCACCGAGGCGGCCCTGCGCGACGCCGCCTACGAGCCCCGCGTCCTGCCGCACCCCTACGCCTTCAACCTCTTCAGCCACAACGCCGAGGTCGACCCGGAGACCGGCTACAACGGCGAGGAGGAGAAGGTGATCGCCGAGTGCCGCCGCATCCTGGACCGTCCGGACCTGCCGGTGGGCGTCACCTGCATCCGCGTGCCCGTGCTGCGCGCCCACGCCATCGCCATGACGCTCGAGTTCGACCGGGTGGTGAGCCCCGACGAGGCCCGCGCCGTGCTGGCCAAGGCGCCGGGCGTGCGGATCGTCGACGACCGCGCCGCCAACCACTTCCCCATGCCATCCGAGGCGCAGGGACAGGGCGACGTGCTCGTCGGCCGCATCCGCCAGGACCTCTCGGACCCGTCGGGCCGCTCGATCGCGCTGTTCGTGGCCGGCGACCAGCTCCTGAAGGGCGCGGCGCTCAACGCGGTGCAGATCGCCGAGCGCCTCTTCGCCCAGGCAACCGCCGCGCTCGAACAGGCCTGATCGCTCTGGACTTCCTCCCGCCCCGGCGGTCACCCTCGGGGCGGGAGGAACGCGAATGTCCGAGACGATCCACGACGATGTCCTCGACCTCGGCGCCGGCGAGATGGCTGCGGCCCTGGCCGAACGCCGGATCGGCGCGGTCGAGCTGACCGAAGCCGCCATCGCGCGGATCGAGGCCCGCGACGGGCCGATCAACGCCGTCGTGGTCCGCGACTTCGACCGCGCCCGCCAGCAGGCCCGCGACGCCGACGCGGCCCTGAAGCGGGGCGAGCGGCGGCCGCTCCTGGGCGTGCCGATGACGGTCAAGGAGAGCCACAACGTCGCCGGCCTGCCATCCACCTGGGGCAGTCCCGCCTTCAGCGGCTGGGTCGCCGATACCGACTCCGTGCCGGTCGCGCGCCTGAAGGCCGCCGGCGCGGTGATCCTCGGCAAGACCAACGTGCCGCCGTTCCTGGCGGACTGGCAGAGCGCCAATCCGGTCTACGGCCGGACCTGCAATCCCTGGGACCTGTCGCGCTCGCCGGGCGGCTCGTCGGGCGGCAGCGCCGCGGCGGTGGCGGCCGGCTATGTGCCGCTGGAACTGGGCTCGGACATCGGCGGCTCCATCCGAGTGCCCGCCGCCTTCTGCGGCGTGTTCGGCCACAAGCCGAGCTACGGGATCGTGCCCCTGCGCGGCCATTCCCCGCCGGGCCTGGACGGCGGACCGATTCCCCTGGCCGTGGTCGGGCCGCTGGCCCGCAGCGCCGCCGACCTGGACCTGGCGCTCGGGATCATCGCCGGGCCGGAGGCGGACGAGGCGGTGGGCTGGCGGCTGGCGCTGCCCGAGCCGCGCCACCGCGACCTGGCCGATTTCCGGATCCTGGTGGTCGACCAGCATCCCGCCGTCGCCACCGACGCGGAGGTCCGGGGCGCGCTGGACGACCTGGCGCGCAAGCTGGACGACCTCGGCGCGCCGGTCTCGCGCTTCAGCGCCCTGCTGCCGGACCTGGCGGCGCAGCACCGCATCTACATGGCCATCGTCGGGGCGGCGATGTCGCGCGGCTCGCCCGCCGGCACGACGATGAACGCCCACGACCTGATGAACGCCCAGGACGCCCAGGTCGCCTATCGCCGCCTGTGGGCGCAGCTCTTCGAGGAGTTCGACGTCGTGCTGACCCCGGCCTTCGGCACGGTCGCCTACCCACACGTCGACGAACCTGACAACGCCAAGCGGATCCTGACGATCGACGGCCGGCCGACGGCCTACTTCGACCAGCTCGCCTGGCCGGGCCTCGCCCTGCTGCCCAACCTGCCGGCCACCGTCGCCCCCCTGGGTCTCAGCCGCGGCGGCCTGCCGATGGCCGTCCAGATCGTCGGCCCCTACCTGGAGGACCGCACCCCCATCGCCTTCGCCGGCCTTGTGGAGCGGGCCTTCGGCGGTTACCGGGCGCCTCCCCCGATCGTCTGAGCCCGCCTTCGCCCCACGCATGAAGATCGCCGTCGTCACCATCGGCCGCCTGCCGCGCTCGCCCGAGACCGACCTGGTGAAGCTCTACGTCGAGCGCGCCACGGCCGCCGGCCGCGCCCTCGGGCTGGGGCCCGTCGAGGTGGTGGAGGTCGAGGCCCGCAAGCCCGGCAAGGCCGCCGAGGCCGAGGCGCTGCGCGCGCACCTGGCCGACAGCCACGTCATCGCCTGCGACGAGCGGGGAAAGGCCCGCGCCAGCCGCGCGTTCGCCGACGAGATCGCGGTGCTCCGGGACCGCGGCGTGCGGCGGCTGGTGTTCCTGATCGGCGGCGCCGACGGCCTCGATCCCGAACTTGTGAAGTCGGTCCAGGGGACGCTCGCGTTCGGCCCCCAGACCTGGCCGCACGCCCTGGCCCGCGCGATGCTGTGTGAACAGATCTGGCGCGCAGTCTCCATCCTGGCCGGATCACCCTATCATCGCGACTGATGCGGCGGATTCTCACCCTCGGACTGATGGCGGCGGCCCTGGCGGGCGCGGTGGCGGTGGCGGCGACGCCCGACCGGCTGGCGCGGCTCAACCTCGCCGAGACCGAGCTGTCGGTGGATCAGGGCGTCAACATGCACCGGCTCGCCCGCCTCCTGTCGGTGCTGGAGCAGCTCAAGCGTGACCCGCCGCCGGCGCTGCTGGTCTCGCCCGACGACGCGCGCGACGCGGTGCGGGCCGCCATCCTCGTCAAGGCGCTGACCCCCGAGCTGCAGGCCCGCGCCCAGGGCTACGCCGAGGGCGCGACCGAGGTGATGCGCCAGCGCCGCCTCGCGGCCGTGCAGAGCGAGGCCCTGTTCGAGCGCGACAGCCTGGCCGCCGACGCCCTGCCCACGCCCGAGGACGCCGCGGCCCTGCGGCTGAGGGGCGCAGTCGCCGCCGACGCGCCGGTGGCGCTGACGCCGCCGCCGCGCCTGGTCCTGCCAGTCGCCGGAACGGTGGTGCGGCGGTTCGGCGAACCGATCGCCGGCGGCGGCCGTTCGAACGGCCTCACCCTCTCGGCGAGCCGGGGCGCGCGGGCCGTCAGCCCCGCGGCCGGCGTTGTGCAGTACGTGGGCCCCGTAAAGGGCTGGGACGTCATCGTGATATTAAGACTAGCCGGGGGATATCATCTCGTGCTTGCTGGTCTCGAAAGAACATCGGTTCAGGTCGGACAATCCGTCACGGAGGGCCAGCCTGTCGGTTGGGCTAACGATGATCGGCAGGGGGCCTCCGAACTCTACCTGGAGGTCCGCGAGCAGGGTTCACCCGTCGATCCGAGCCGATGGTTGAACAAGAAAGCGGGCTGAAGCGGCCTTAAAACCGTCTCCGGCCCGCTCCATAAGCGGTCTCAAGGCCGCGTAAGGGAGACTGAGCAGGCTATGAAGAAGTACATCCTGATCGGCGCGTCGGCTTTCGTTCTCGGCGCCGGGTCCATGGCCTACGTCAGCCAGCAGGCGCTCGCCTCGGCGCAGCCGCGGGCCAAGACCTACAGGATGCTCGGCCTCTTCGGCGACGTGCTCAACACCGTAGAGAACCAGTACGTCACCGAGGTCGACGACACGAAGCTGATCCAGGCGGCCATCGACGGCATGCTGACCAGCCTCGACCCGCACTCGGGCTATCTCGACCCCGAAGACTTCGACGACATGCGCGATCAGACGCGCGGCGAGTACGGCGGCCTCGGCATCGAGGTCACCAGCGAGGACGGCGTGGTCAAGGTGATCGCGCCGATGGACGGAACGCCCGCCGCCAAGGCCGGCATCAAGGCGGGCGACTACATCACCGCCGTCAACGGCGAGAGCGTGCTGGGCCTGTCGGTCACCGAGGCCGTGAAGCAGATGCGCGGCCGCCCGGGCGAAAGCGTCCAGCTCACCATCGCCCGCGAGAAATCCGACCCGTTCGACGTCAAGCTGGTCCGCGAGGTCATCAAGCCGCGCAACGTGACCGCCCGCCTCGAGGGCGACAACGCGGTCATCCGGATCGCCAGCTTCAACGAGAAGACCACCGACGAGACCGAGGCCGCCTTCGCCGAGATGAAGGCCAAGAACCCGAACCTGAAGGGCGTGATCCTCGACCTTCGCCGCAATCCGGGCGGCCTGCTCGACCAGGCGGTCGGCGTGTCGGACCTGTTCCTGGAAGGCGGCGAGATCGTCAGCCAGCGCGGCCGCGACGCCCGCGACGTCGAACGCTACAACGCCCGCCCGGGCGACATCACCAGCGGCCTGCCGATGGTGGTGCTGATCGACAGCGGCTCGGCCTCTGCGGCCGAGATCGTCGCCGGCGCCCTGCAGGACCGCAAGCGGGCCGAGATCGTGGGCCTGACCAGCTTCGGCAAGGGCTCGGTGCAGACCGTGATCCCGCTCCGCGGCGGCATCGACGGCGCGCTCAAACTGACCACCGCGCGCTACTACACCCCGTCGGGCCGCTCGATCCAGAAGACCGGCATCACCCCGGACCTCGAGGTCGCCTCCACCCGCGAGGAAGCCCAGGTCATCGCCAACCGCAGCTACCAGTTCTCGGAAGCCTCGTTCCGCAACGCGCTGAACGCCGACGAGGGCAAGGTCCGCCGCGGCGCCCACGAGCCGGCCGAGGCCCCGCCGGAATCCTTCGACGAGAAGAAGGACTTCCAGGTGGCCCGCGCCGCCGACGTGCTGCGCTACGGCTCGGTCGCCGCGACGCCCAAGCTGCCCAAGCCGACGGCCAAGCTCGCCGAGATCGTCTCCAAGGCCAAGGTCGCGGAGGTGAAGCCCCCGCCGGTGACCCAGAAGTAGGCCGAGCCACATTCCGAAACGGAGAGGGCGGTCCTAACGGGCCGCCCTTTTTCGTCCCTCCACGCCCGTCACCTCCCGAAGAGGGCGGTCGACGCTCAAGCATGCAAAACGTTAACCATGTTTCGCCAGCCTGCAGGGTGAGGAGTCCCCTGCCTTGGCCGCCATCGCCCTGCCCCGCCTGAAATTGCCCGCGCCGAAACTGCCGAAGCCGGACCTGGCCGGGGTCTTCAAGAGCCCGGCCGTGGGCCTGACCGCGGCCGCCTTCGTGTTCTTGGCCACCGCCTATGCGCTGGCGAAGCTGCTGGGACCGCCCGGCGGCGGCGAGGTGCGCGTGCGGATCCCGCTGGAGGCCGAGCTGCGCGACGCGCCCGCCGGCTGGCTCCAGGCCCTGAAGCCGCTCAGCGGCGAGGCGCGCGAACGCCATGACGTGGTGCGCCTCTCGGAGCGTCCGCTGGCGCCCGGCGCGGCCCTGGTCGCGAGCGGCGCCACCGCGCCTTCGGGACCGGCGTTCAGCGGCCAGGCCCTGCCCGTGGCCCCCATCGCGGGCTTCTACGCGCCCGGCCCCGGCGGTCCGCTGCCGATCATCGCCCAGGACGGTCGCACCCCGGCCCAGGTCTACGCCCGCCCGTTCAAGTCGAACGGCCGCCCCAAGGTGTCCCTGATCGTCGGCGGCCTCGGCCTCAATTCGCGCGCCACCCGCCAGGCGATCGAGACCCTGCGCCCCGAGATCACCCTGTCGTTCGTCGTCTATGCCGAGGGCCTGCAGGGCTGGATCGACATGGCCCGCGCCAACGGCCACGAGGTGCTGATCGAGACGCCGATGGAGCCGGTGGACTATCCCGACAACGACCCCGGCCCGTACACCCTGATGGCCGAGAGCCAACCGCCGGAGACGGTGAAGAAGCTGGAGTGGATCCTCTCGCGCGCCACCGGCTACTTCGGCCTGACCAACTACCTGGGCTCCCGGTTCCTGGCGACCGACCCCGCCTACAACGCCTTCGCCGCGGCGGTGAAGGGCCGGGGCCTCGCCTTCATCGACGACGGCTCGGCCGCCCGGCGGGGCGGCGGCATGCCGCGGGCCACGGCCGAGCGGGTGATCGACGACAAGGTCTCGGGCCCGGCGATCGACCAGCAGCTCATCGCCCTGGAAGCCGGCGCCCTCCAGCGCGGCCAGGCGCTGGGCGCGGGCTTCGCCTATCCGATCACGCTGGAGAAGGTTGCGCAGTGGGCCAATGAGGTGGAAACGAGGGGCTACCAGCTGGCTCCCGCCTCCGCCCTCACGGCCCCGCGATGACCGACCTCACTCTCTACCGTCCCAACGTCGGCGTCGTGCTGTTCCACCCGGACGGCCGCGTCTGGCTGGGCCGGCGGGCGAAGACCGAGCCGCCGCACAACTGGCAGTTCCCGCAGGGCGGCGTCGACGACGGCGAGGACCTGCAGGACGCCGCGCGCCGCGAACTGCAGGAAGAGACCGGCGCCGTCTCCATCACCTACCTCGGCCGCACCGACGGCTGGCTGACCTACGACTTTCCGCCGCTGGTGGCCGAGCAGATGCGCCGCGGCTGGAAGGGCCAGCGTCAGGTCTGGTTCGCCTTCCGCTTCGACGGGGAGGAGGCCGAGTTCGACCTCGCCGCGCACCATCCGCCCGAGTTCGACGCTTGGCGCTGGGGTTACCTCGAGGAGGCGCCCGAGCTGATCGTGCCGTTCAAGCGGCCGGCCTACGAGGCCGTCGCCACCGCCTTCGCCCCCTTCGCGGCCCGCAAGAGCGCGGCCGCCTGATGCCCACGGCGGTGATGATCCACGGCGCCTTCTGCGCCGGCTGGGCCTTCGAGGTCTTCCGCCAGCCGTTCGAGGCGCGGGGCTGGACGGTGGCCTCCCCCGACCTTCCCGGCCACCAGGACGGCGGCTCCGTGGCGGGGCTCTCGATGTCGGACTACGCCCGCAGCGTCGTGCGCCTGTGCGAAAGTCTGCCGGAGCCGCCGGTGCTGATCGGCCATTCGATGGGCGGCCTCGTCTGCCAGCTGGCCGCGCGGCGGGTGAAGCCGGCGGCCCTGGCCCTGCTCGCGCCTTCCCCGCCGTGGGGCGTGACCGGGTCCTCCATCGAGGAGGCGGTCACGGCCTTCGGCGTCTCCATCGCCGACCCGTTCTGGTCTTCCAGCGTGACGCCAGACCGCCACCTGATGCGCCACCACAGCCTGGACCGCACTCCCAAGGCGCTGCGCGACGCCGTGCTCGCCCGGATGCGCCCCGAGAGCGGCCGCGCCGTGCGCGAGGTGCTGAACTGGTGGCTGGATCCGTTCATGACCACCAGCGTCGGGATCGGGCCGTTGCCCTGCCCGACCCTGGCGGTGGTCGGCGGCTCGGACGTGGTCCATCCCCCGGCCACTGTCCGCCAGACGGCCGAGCGCATCGGCGCCCGGTTCGAATGCCTGCCCGGCATGAGCCACTGGCTGATCGGCGAGGAGGGCTGGGAGGGCGTGGCCAGTCTGGTCCTCGACTGGCTGGAGACCCAGGTCAGGGCCCCGGCCTGACGATCAGCCCAGCGAGGCTCGCAGCATCCAGGCGTGCTTCTCGTGGGCCTGGACGCGGGCGTCGATCACTGCGGCGGTGACGTCGTCGGCGCCATCCCGCGCCGCCTTGGCCGTGGCGATCAGGGTCTCGTGGTCGGCGATCAGCTCCTTCAGCATCGCCTGGGAGTCCTTCTCGGGATCCCCGTCGCGGATGCTGGAGAGGTTGCCGAAGGCGCCATAGCCCTGGGGCGCCAGCTCCCCCAGCGCCCGGATCCGCTCGGCGATCTCGTCGATGGCCGTCCACATCTCGGTGTACTGGGTCATGAACAGCGTGTGCAGCGAGGCGAAGGCCGGGCCGCGGACGTTCCAGTGGTAGCCGTGGGTCTTCAGATAGACGGCGTAGGTGTCGGCCAGCAGCCGGGCCAGGCCGGCGGCGATCGGATTGTTCGGCATCTCGGTCTCCTTCGGGATCAGTGGGCGCGGACGCGGGCCAGCGCGGGCTGGCCGCGCGACCAGGCCCGCTCGTGCAGGGCGAATGCGATGGTCTGGAAGATCGGCTCGATCAGCCCGACAGCCAGCGCCGCCTTCCAGTTCTGGGTCAGCGCATAGGCCACGGCGATGGCGACGGTCATGTGAACCAGCGACCAGCTGGCGGTCTTCGCGGCGAGGCGCATCGGCCCAATTCCTGTTGCGAACTATTCGCAATATAGTTGGCGACTATCGAAAGTCAAACATGCAGAGAGATTCTCTTTGATCCGCCCGTTCACGCCTGCGTGATCGCCCACTGCGCCGCCGTGAACCAATCCGCCGCCCGCGGGTTTTCGCCGCCCATGACGAGGGACGGACAGTGAGAGGAGAGACACTCATGAAGACCCTTATGATCCCGCTGATCGCCGCCGGCGCCCTGGCGAGCGTGGCCGGCTCGGCCGCCGCCCAGCCCTACTACGGCGGCGGCTACGAGCGCGGCGGCTGGATGCCCATCGAGCGCCGCATGGAGCGCCTGGACCGGCGCATCGACCAGGGTGTCCGCTCGGGCCAGCTCACCGGCGCCGAGGCCAATCGCCTGCGCTACCAGTTCGACCGCGTGGTCCGACTGGAGGCGCGCTACAGCCGCAACGGCCTGTCGAACTGGGAGCGCGCCGACCTTGACCGCCGCTTCGACCAGCTCTCGCAACAGATCCGCTGGGAGCGCCGCGACCGTGACCGCCGCTACGGCTGGAACGACTACCCGCGCTACTGATCGCGCAATCCGGACGTGGTCCAAGGGCGGCGGGAAGGGCGACCTTCCCGCCGCCACTTTTGTCTGCAATCTAGAGCTATGAACCGCGAGCTCTTCAACCTGCCCGTGGGGCCGGAAGGTTTCACCTATCGCGACGAGTTCATCTCGCCGGCCGAAGAGCAGACCCTCGCCGATCGGCTGGCGGGACTACGGTTCGAGCCTTTCCAGTTCCAGGGGTTCGAGGGCCGCCGCCACGTGGTCTCGTTCGGTCGGCGCTACGACTTCAACGGCCCGGGCCTGGTCGAGGCCGAGCCGATGCCCGACTGGATCCTGCCGCTCCGCGATCGCGCCGCCGCCTATGCCGACCTGCCCGGCGCGGCGTTCGAGCATGTGCTGATCAACAAATATCCGGTGGGCGCGCCGATCGGCTGGCACCGGGATCGGCCGGTGTTCGACAAGGTCGTCGGCGTGTCGCTTCTCAATGAAACCATCATGCGGTTCCGCCGGCGCGACGGCGCGAGCTGGAAGCGGACGGCCGTCGCGCTCAAGCCGCGGTCGGTCTACCTGCTCGATGGTCCGGCCAGGCGCGAGTGGGAGCACAGCCTGCCCGAGGCCGCCGCGCTCCGCTACTCGATCACCTTCCGCAACCTGCGGGGCTAGTGGGTCTCGCCCTCGCCGGTCTTTCCCTGGGCTGTCTTCCGGCGCGCGTCTTCGAGCGCCTCACCCTCCGGGCCGTCCAGCGCCTGCTCGGCCTCGCGGGCCTTCTGCTCGACGGGACCCGTCTTGGCGAATTCGTGCTGCATCTCCTGGTACTTCCTGCCCGAGACGTAGTCGCCTTCGCCCTGAATCTTGTCCTCGGCCATCTTCGGTCCTCCTGTGGGGATCAGGAAAACCCGCGACGGCCCGGAGGCGCTCCATAGACGCGCTCGATCCTCGGCATAGGAGATATCATGTTGCCGCGAAGTCCCGCGGGTCCATAGTCGCTGGCGAACGGGCCGAAGAGCCTCCAGCCAACAGGGAGATGATGCGATGTCGCTCGCGACCAGCAAGACGATCGAGAACCTGAAAGCCGCCTTCGCCGGCGAGAGCCAGGCGAACCGCCGCTACCTCTACTTCGCCCAGAAGGCCGACGTGGAAGGCTACAACGACGTGGCCGCCGTGTTCCGCTCCACCGCCGAGGGCGAGACGGGCCACGCCCACGGGCACCTGGAGTTCATGGAGAGCGTCGGCGACCCCGCCACGGGCCTGCCGATCGGCGGCACCGCCGACAACCTCAAGGCCGCCATCGCCGGCGAGACCCACGAGTACACCGACATGTACCCGGGCATGGCGCGCACGGCCCGCGAGGAGGGCTACGACGAGATCGCCGACTGGTTCGAGACCCTGGCGAAGGCCGAGAAGAGCCACGCCGGCCGCTTCCAGCGCGCCCTCGACACCCTCGACTGAGCCGAGGCGGCGGACCCCCGGGTCCGCCGCGTCCCACATGAGCGAAGACCGCACAGCGCCCCCCGCCGCGGGCGGCCCGCCCCGCGAGGGCAGCCTCGACGCGCCGTTCCGCCGGCCCATCGCCTGGCAGGACCCGGACTACTACGACCTCGACAAGGTCCACGCCGAGCTGCAGCGGCAGTTCGACGTCTGTCACACGTGCCGGCGCTGCTTCAATCTGTGCGACAGCTTCCCGCGCATGTTCGACGCCATCGACGAGGGCCCCACGGGCGAGATCGACGGCATCGGCCCCAAGGAGCACGCCCACGTCGCCGAGGCCTGCACGCTCTGCGACATGTGCTTCCTGACCAAGTGCCCCTACGTCCCGCCGCATCCGTTCGACATCGACATCCCGCACCTGATCCTGCGCTACCGCGCCGCCCGGCGGCGGGCCGGCGACAAGGAGTTCGTGCGCGAGCAGCTGGGTCACACGGACCGTAACGGCAAGCTGGCCAAGCCGGTCGCCGGCCTCGCCAACTGGGCCAGCGCCCGCGAGAACACCCCGCTCCGCAAGCTGCTGGAGGCGATCGCCAGGATCGACGCCGAGGTCGAGCTTCCGAAGTACCATTCGAAGACGGCCACCGACCGGTTGAAGAACCCGCTCGCGCCCAACCCGGCCGGCCCCGCCTTTGGCCAGCGGAAGGTCGCGATCTATGCGACCTGCTTCGTCGACTACAACACGCCCGACACCGCCGTCGCGGCGGCCCGGGTCCTCGCCCTCCAGGGCTGCGAGGTGAAGCTGGTCTATCCGGAATGCTGCGGCATGCCCCAGCTGGAGGCCGGCGACATCGGCGACGTGGCCGGCAAGGCGCGGCGCATCGCCGGCGTCTTCGCGCCGCTGATCGCGGACGGCTGGGACGTGGTCTCCCTCACCGCCTCCTGCGGCCTGATGATGAAGTTCGAGTGGCCGCTGATGCTGCCCGAGGACAAGACCATCGCCGCCCTCAGCCGCGCCACGAAGGACGTCTGCGAATACGTCGTCGACCTGTCGCGCACCTTCGGCCTCGCCCACGGGCTGAAGCCCGTGCCCGGCAATGTGACGGTGCACCACGCCTGCCACGCCCGGGCCCAGAACATGGGCGCCAAGTCGGCCGAGATGCTGCGCCTGATCCCCGAGACCAAGGTCGACCTGGTCGAGCGCTGCTCGGGCCACGGCGGCACCTTCGGGGTGATGAAGGGCACGCACGCCGTCGCCCGAAAGGTCGGCCGCCCCGCCGCGAAACAGGTCCAGGCCAAGTCCAACGAGACCCTCTGCTCGGACTGCCCGCTGGCCTGCAAGCACATGGTCCAGCTCATCGCCGACGACGCCGCCGAGGGATCGATCCCGCCGATCCAGGCCCACCCGATCCAGGTGCTGGCGCGCGCCTACGGAGTCGACTGATGCCCGCCGCCGAACGCCGCATCACGCCCCACGACCTGCTGCCCGACGCCGAGTTCGCCCGGGTCCGGAAAGAGCGTCGGGCCGAGCTCCTGCCGCTGAAGCGTCTGCGCCGCATCGAGCTGGGGCCCGTCTGCACCTTCTATTTCGAGTGCTACGAGACCATGCTCTTCCAGGTGCAGGAGATGCTGCTGATCGAGAAGGGCGGCGCCGACCAGGTGCCCGACGAGCTGGCGGCCTACAATCCGCTGATCCCGAACGGGTCGGAGCTGGTCGCGACCGTGATGTTCGAGATCGACGATCCGGTGCGGCGCGAGGCGACCCTGGCGCGCCTCGGCGGCGTCGAGGACTGCTTCTTCCTCCAGGTCGGGGCCGATCGGGTGATGGGCGTGCCCGAGGGCGACGTCGAGCGCACGCGCGAGGACGGCAAGACCAGCTCGGTCCACTTCCTGCGCTTCCCGCTGAAGCCCGAGCACATCGCCGTCTTCCGCGACCCGGCCACCCAGATCCTCGTGGGCTGCAGCCACGAGCGCTACAGCCACCTCGCCGGCCTCTCCCCCGCCACCCGCGCCGAACTCGCCCGCGACTTCGGCTGAACGGAAAAGGGCCGCCCCTCGGTGGGACGGCCCTCAGGTCTTCGCAACGCTGAAGCGATCAGCGGCCTGGAAGATCTCGAAGAGACCCGCCGCGCCCCGCTGAGATCGCGCTCAGCGATTTCAGCCATTCAGAGTGATGGGCGCCGCGGCCGGCTTCTTAGAAGATCTCGAAGAGACCGGCCGCGCCCATGCCGCCGCCGACGCACATGGTGACGACGCCGTACTTCGCGCCGCGACGCTTGCCCTCGTAGAGGACGTGGGCGGTGCAGCGGGCGCCGGTCATGCCGTAGGGGTGGCCGATGGAGATGGCGCCCCCCGAGACGTTGAACTTCGCCGGATCGATGCCGAGCTTGTCGCGGCAGTAGAGCGTCTGCGAGGCGAAGGCCTCGTTCAGCTCCCAGATGCCGATGTCGTCGATGGTCAGGCCGTTGCGCTCGAGCAGCTTGGGGATCGCGAAGACCGGGCCGATGCCCATCTCCTCGGGGCCGCAACCGGCGACGGCCATGCCGCGGTAGGCGCCCAGGGCCTTCAGGCCGCGGCGCTCGGCTTCCTTGGCTTCCATCAGCACCACGGCGGCCGAGCCGTCCGAGAGCTGGCTGGCGTTGCCGGCGGTGATGAACTTGCCCTGCTGGACATAGCGGCCGCCCTTGAACACCGGCTGCAGCTTCTGAAGGTCCTCCAGCGTGGTCGAGGGGCGGTTGCCCTCGTCGGCGCTGACGGTGATCTCCTTGTCGGCGGTCTCGCCGGTCTCCTTGTTGACGACCACCTTCATCACCGTGGTCACCGGGACGATCTCCTCGGCGAAGCGGCCCTCGGCCTGGGCCTGGGCGGTGCGCTGCTGCGACTGCAGGGCGTACGCGTCCTGCGCCTCGCGGCTGACGCCATAGCGGTCGGCGACGATCTCGGCGGTCTCCAGCATCGAGCAGCCCAGTTCCGGCACGTGCTGGTGCAGCCAGGCGTCCACCGCCATGAAGCGGTTCATCTTGTCGTTCTGCACGAGGCTGATCGACTCGAGGCCGCCGCCGACCGCGACCGGGGCGCCGTCGTTGATGATGTATTTCGCCGCCGTGGCGATGGCCATCAGGCCCGACGAGCACTGGCGGTCCAGGGTCATGCCCGAGACGGTGTTGGGCATGCCGGCGCGAAGGGCCGCCTGGCGGGCGATGTTGTTGCCGGTCGTGCCCTGCTGCATCGCCGCGCCCATGACGACGTCGTCGACCTCGGCCGGGTCGATGCCGGCCTGGGCGATCGCCGCCTTGATGGATTCCGCGCCCAGGGCCGCGCCGTAGGTGTTGTTGAAGGCCCCACGATAGGCCTTGCCGATGGGCGTCCGCTTGGCGGCGACGATGACGGCTTCACGCATGAGTGGTCGAATCCTGACGTTAGGTGAACCTGTGGGTGAAAAAATAGCGGGGCGGCCGGGGCCGCCCCGCTCGTGTGGATGGCGTTCGGATCAGCCCTTGAGGTCGCCGAACTTCTTGCCCTCGGCGGCCAGCTTCTCGAGCAGGGCCGCGGGCTTGAAGTCGTCGCCCATGGTGGCCTGGAACTCCTTCATCTTCTCCAGGACCTTGGCGGGGCCGCCGATCAGGTCGCCGTAGAACATCGGGCCGCCGCGATAGACCGGCCAGCCGTAGCCATTGACCCAGACCACGTCGATGTCGCTGGCGCGGATCGCCTTGCCCTCTTCGAGGATCTTCACGCCCTCGTTGATCATCGGGAAGATGCAGCGCTCCAGGATCTCCTCGTCCGAGATCTTGCGCGGGTTCTTGCCGGTCTTGGCGATGAAGGCGTTGATCGCGTTCTCGGTGAACTCGCTCGGCTTGGCGTTACGGTTCTCGTCGTAGTCGTAGTAGCCCGCGCCCGTCTTCTGACCGCGGCGGTCGGCTTCGCAGAGCACGTCGCGCAGGGTCTCGCCCTTCGAGTTCTCCTTCACCCAGCCGATGTCGAGGCCGGCGAGGTCGCTCATGGCGAACGGACCCATGGGGAAGCCGAAGTCGTAGAGCACGCGGTCCACGTCCCACGGCATCGCGCCTTCCATGATCAGCTTCTGGGCCTCGCGCTGGCGCTGGCTCAGCATGCGGTTGCCGATGAAGCCGGGGCAGACGCCGGCCAGGGCCGCGATCTTGCCGATCTTCTTGGCCAGCTTCATCGAGGTGGCGATGACGTCCTTGGCGGTCTTCTCGCCGCGGATCACCTCCAGCAGCTTCATCACGTTGGCCGGCGAGAAGAAGTGCAGGCCGATCACGTCCTGCGGCCGCTTCGTGACCGAGGCGATCTCGTCGATGTTCAGGTAGCTGGTGTTCGAGGCCAGGATCGCGCCCGGCTTGCAGATCGCGTCCAGCTTCGTGAACACGTCCTTCTTGATGTCCATCCGCTCGAACACGGCCTCGATGATGAGGTCGCAATCGGCGAAGTCGTTCATGTCCAGCGAGCCGGTCAGCAGGCTCATGCGCTTCTCGGTCACGGCCGGGTCGGCGCCGCGCGAGCGTTCGTAGTTCTTGCGGATCGTGGCGAGGCCCCGGTCCAGCGCGTCCTGCTTCAGCTCGACGATCGTCACCGGGATGCCCACGTTGACGAAGTTCATCGAGATGCCGCCGCCCATGGTGCCGGCGCCCAGGACGCCGACCTTCTTGATCTCGCGCAGCGGGGTGTCGTCCGGCACGTCCGGGATCTTCGCGGCGGTGCGCTCGGCGAAGAAGTAGTAGCGCTGGGCGGCCGACTGGCTGCCGGTCATCAGGCCCATGAACAGCTTGCGCTCGACGGCCAGGCCCTCGTCGAAGCTGGCCGAGTTCACCGCCGCCTCGATGCACTTGATGTTCGCTTCCGGCGCGTCGAAGCCGCGGAATTTGCGGGCGTTCTTCTTGCGGAAGTCGGCGAAGATCTCCGGCTTGCCCTTGGCCGCTTCGAGCTTGGTGTTGTTCTCGCTGATCTTCACCAGCGGCTTGTTCTCGGCGACGCACTTGTTGGCGAACGCCAGGGCGCCTTCCTTCAGCTTGCCTTCCTCGACCAGCTCGTCGACCAGGCCCAGGCTGGCGGCTTCCTTGGCCGGCACGTGACGGCCCGAGGTCATCATCTCGAGGGCGTTCTCGACGCCGACCACACGCGGCAGGCGCTGGGTGCCGCCGGCGCCCGGCAGCAGGCCCAGGGCCACTTCCGGCAGGCCCAGCTTCGCGGAGGGGACGGCCACGCGGTAGTGGGCGCAGAGGGCCACTTCCAGGCCGCCGCCCAGGGCCGTGCCATGGATCGCGGCGATCACCGGCTTGGGCGAGTTCTCCATCATGTTCTGGACGTCCGGCAGGGACGCCGAGGGTTTGCCCGGCGCGCCGAACTCGCTGATGTCGGCGCCGGCGATGAAGGTGCGGCCGTCACAGATCAGCACGATGGCCTTGGATTCCGAGGCCGCGGCGGCCTTGAAGCCCTCCAACAACCCGTCACGCACATTGGCCGACAGAGCGTTCACCGGCGGAGAGTTCAGGGTGATGACGTCGACGTCGCCTTCGCGGGTCAGGGTGGTCACCGAATTGATCTCGGTCATCTGGCTTCCTCGAAATTGGTGGCGGACCGCTCGTTCAAATTATCTGGCGGTCGTGGAATTCAAACGCGTGTTATAGGCCCCGGCGGACACGGCCAAGTCAATTGTGCCCGAAGGGAAGGGAGCCTCGGAATGGCGTCGAATCTGTTTTCGCTGGACGGCAAGGTGGCCCTGGTGACGGGCGGCTCGCGCGGCATCGGCAAGATGATCGCAAAGGGCTTCATCGAGGCCGGCTGCGCGCGCGTCTACATTTCCTCGCGCAAGGCGCCGGCCTGCATCGAGACCGCCGAGGAGCTGGGCCCCAAGTGCATCCCGCTGCCGCAGGACGTCTCGACGGTCGAGGGCTGCCAGGCCTTGGCGAAGGCCTTCCTCGAGCGCGAGGACAAGCTGGACATCCTGCTCAACAACGCCGGCGCCGCCTGGGGCGCGCCGTTCGACGAGTTCCCGGAGAGCGGCTGGGACAAGGTGATGAACCTCAACGTCAAGTCGCCTTTCTTCCTGACCCAGGCCCTGCACGGCGCCCTGAAGGCCGCCGGCACGCCGCAGAGCCCGTCCAAGGTCATCAACGTCGCCTCGATCGACGGCATCCGCCTGAACCCGCAGGAGACCTATTCCTACCACGCCTCCAAGTCGGGCTTGATCTACCTGACCCGCCGGCTCGCGGCCCGGCTGATCGAGGACAACATCGCGGTCACCGGCATCGCGCCGGGGGCCTTCGCCTCCGAGATGAACCGGGTCGCCCGCGACCACGGGGACGAGGTGGCCAAGCGGATCCCTTCGCGCCGCATCGGCACGGACGAGGATATGCAGGGCGTGGCCATCTACCTGGCCAGCCGAGCCGGCGACTATGTGGTCGGCCAGACCATCGCCGTGGACGGCGGCGTCGCCCTGGCCCAGCTCGGCGTCTGACCCCAGCCGGTCCTGGCGCATCCTCCGGCCCGACCCTTGCGTAGATGAGGGCGGAGGGGGGCTGGCTGTCTCTCGCAGTCGGCAGGCGGCGTAGCGTATTCGTCCGGGCCCGATCCCGCCCTCTCCGCCAACTCGCGCATCGAATAGCCGCATTCTGCGCTAAGTAGGGCGAAGCTTCCGCCGAGCCCTCCCGCGCCTTGACCGACCCCACGCCCTCCAAGATCCGACCGCTTCGACTGGTCCTGGCGCTCGTCGGCGTGGCCCTCGTGCTGCTGGCCGCGCTCACCTGGCTAAATCGCCGGATGCTGGCCCGCGAGGCGCTGACGGGATGGCTCCGGTCCAAGGGCGTCGCTTCCGAGGCCCAGGTCGAGGCGTTCGGCCCCTCCACCTTCACGGCGCGGCTGCGGATCGGCGACCCGGCCAACCCCGATTTCACGTCTGAGCGCGTCGAGGTCCGCTACCGCCTGCGACTGACCGGCCTCGACGTCGTGTCGGTCACGCTCCGCAAGCCGGTGCTGCGCGCCCAGCTCCGCCGCGACGGGCTGCACGTGGGCGCGCTCGACCCGCTGGTGCAGGAGTTCCTGCGCCGCCCGCCCAGGCCCGACGCCGCCAAGCCGCGGGTCGCCATCGACGACGGCGTGCTCCACCTGGCCACCGACTATGGGCCTGTCCGGCTCACCGCCGACGCCCTGGTCGAGGACGCCAGGCTCAGGACCCTCGCCGCGACCTCGGCCCCGGCGCGGCTGCGCGGGCAGGGTTTCGACGTGGCTCTGGGCGCGGGAACGCTCAAGGCCGCCGCCACCGGCGACCGCATCGACCTGTCGCTCTCCGCCCCCGCCGGCCGCGCGACCCTGGCCGGCGCGACCCTCTCGGACGCGCGCTTCAGCCTGAACGCCAAGGCGCCCTATCCCGACCTGGAGAAGCGGCGCGGCGACGGCGCGGTCTCGATCCGGGCGCTGCTCACCGCCGGAAGCCTCGCCGCGGGCGACCAGCGCCTCGCCGACGCCCGGCTCACCGCCGCCTTCGACGGTCAGGCCAGCGGCTGGATCCCGACGCTCGTGGTCGCCGGCGCCGGCCGCGCCGACCTCGCCGCCAAGGGAGCCAGCCTGGGTGAATCCCGGTCCGGCGCCGTCCAGGCCTCGGTCGCCGCCGACGACCTGCGCTGGGACCGCAAGGCCGGCGATCTCGTCACCGCCACCCTCCGCACCCGCGCCACGGCCGATGGGATCCTCGCCGGCGGCCTCGCCCTGCCGCAGCTCGACGTGCGCGGCGGCGGGCCCCTGCGGGCGAGCCCCGCCGGCGTCCGGCTGGACGCCCGCCTCGCCGCCCAGGGTCGCGGACGCTGGTCGGCCCTCGGCCGTCCCCTGGCGGAGGACAGCGCCGACATCGCCGCCATCAAGCGCGCCGCCCGCGCCTTCCGGATCTCCGCGCCCGACGTGCGCCTGGCCCTCGACAGCGCGCGGCCCGCCGCCCTCCCCGTCCGCCTTGGCGCGCCGCTGCGCCTCCTGCCCGACACCGGGGGCGAGGTGCGGCTGACCGGCCTCGCCGCGCCCGCCCGTCTCACCGTCTCCGGCGGCGGCCTGCCGGACGTGGATGTCGCGGTCCGCCGGCTCGACCTCGGTCCCTCGCCCTTCGCCGACCTGACGGTGCGCGCCGCCCTCTCCGTCGGTCCCGTCCAGCGCGGCCGGATCGACGCGGCCGGTCGCCTGCGCTTCGGCGAGGCCGGCGTCAGCTTCACGGCCGAGCGCTGCATCGCCGTCCAGGCGGAGCGTCTGGAACTCGGCGAGAACGACGTCGAGGCTCTGGCCGGCCGGCTCTGCCCCGCCGGCGGCCCGGTGTTCGCCGTCCGCGACGGCGCCTGGCGCTTCGCCGGCCGGGCCGAGGCGATGGCCGCGAGCGTCCCCTTCGCCCAGGTCCGAATCGACAGCGGCGCGGCCTCCATGACCGCCTCGGGAGCCGGCCCGCGCCTGGCCGCCCGGGCGCAGATCGCCACCGTGCGGCTCACCGACACGACGCCTGAGGCGCGCTTCAATCCCCTGCGCCTGTCCGGCGACGCGACCCTCTCCGGCGGGGTGCTCAAGGCCGACCTCTCCGCCCGCCTGCCCGGCGGCCCGACCATCGCGACGGCCCAGCTGGCCCAGGACACGGGTCAGGGTCGCGGCGGCATCGCCATCCAGACGCCGGAGCTCGCCTTCGCCGAGGGCGGCCTGCAGCCCGACCAGATCTCGCCCATGGCCGGCGCCCTGGGCTCGCCGGCCGTGGGATCGGCGCGCTTCCAGGGTCGCTTCGACTGGACCGCCGACGGGGTGACCAGCGGCGGGACGCTGACCGTGCCCCGCCTCGACTTCACCAGCCCCGCCGGCCCGATCAAGGGCCTGAAGGGCGTCGCCGTCTTCTCCAGCCTCGCGCCCCTGACCACCGCGCCCGGCCAGGAGCTGACGGTGGACACGGTCGAGACGATCGTCCTCGTCGAGCACCTGCGCGCCCGCTTCGAGATCGCCGACAACCTCATCCGCGTCGCGGGCAGCGAGGCCGAGGTCGGTGGCGGCCGCGTGCGCCTCGAGACCCTGGAAATTCCCCTCACCCCCGGCGCGCCCAGCCGCGGTGTCCTGGTCGTCGAGGGCGTCCAGCTCCACGACCTCGTCGAGGCCTCGCCCTTCGGCGACAAGGTGGAGTTCGACGCCAAGGTCAGCGGTCGCATCCCGTTCGAGGCCAACGGCACGCGCATCCGCATCACCGGCGGCGAGCTCAAGGCCATCCAGCCGGGCCGCATCTCCATCAACCGCACGGCGCTTACGGGCGTCCAGGCCGAGGGCGAGATCAAGGGGCCCGTCGAGGCGCCTGCGCCCAACGACACCTTCACCGACTTCGCCTACCAGGCCATGGAGAACCTGGCCTTCGACAAGATGGCCGCCACCATCTCCAGCCGCGAGGACGGCCGCCTGGGCGTGCTGTTCCACATCATCGGCCGCCACGACCCGCCGCAGAAGCAGCGCATCCGCCTGACGCTCATGGACCTGATCCAGCGCAAGTTCCTGGGCCGCAAGCTGCCGCTGCCCTCCGGCACCGGCGTCAATCTCACCCTCGACACGACGCTGAACCTGGATGACCTGCTGGCCGACTACGCCGAGTATCAGAAGGCGAAGAGTTCAGCTCCGGTTCAGCCGTGACGCATCACCCTAGGAGCCAAGATGAGGAAGACCGAACCATGAGGGCCGCCCTGATCGCCGTCCTGGCCACGGCCAGCGGCCTCGCCGCCTGCGCCCCGACCATCAAGGTCGAGGTCGCGCCCATCAACATCTACGCCAAGCTGGACGCCAACGTCCGGCTGCAGCTGGACGAGGACGTCAAGGCCTTGATCCAGAAGAACCCCAACCTCTTCTAAGGGGAGAGGACGAGAGACATGAACAAGCAACTGAGCATCGCCGCCGCCGTCCTGGCCGCCCTCGCGGTTCCGGCCGCGGCCGCTTACGCCATGGACGCCAAGTCCGCGGTCGACGCCGCCAAGGCCCAGGGGATCGTGGGCGAACAGGGCGACGGCCTCCTCGGCTTCGTGAAGCCGTCCAGCGACCCGGCCCTCAAGGCCGCCGTCGAGGAGATCAACGAGGGCCGCCTCGCCCTCTACCGCCAGGCCGCGGCCAAGAACGGCGTTTCGGTGGAAGCCGCGGGCGCCTCGGCCTACATGACGGTCGTCCAGGCCAAGCTGAAGCCGGGCGAGTACTACAAGCCCAACGGCGGCGGCTGGCTGAAGAAGTAACGCGCCCCTACGGCGCCGCGACGGGGATCGCCACCTCGTTGCGGCGCATCGGCGTCGGGGTCCACGGCGGGTCGTAGAACCAGTAGACCGCCTCGCCCGTCGCCTGCCAGCCCTGCATCCTGGCGGCCGCTTCCAGCTCGGCCTGGCGCTCGGCCATTCGGGCGGGCCGGCTCGATCCGCTGAAGCGCAGCACCGCATAGCGCTGCGGGGGCAGGCGCCGCAGCACCACGTCCGGATTGTTCGGCCGCGGCAGGCTGTCCATGTCGTACGCGGCCGGCATGAAGAACTGCACCCGCCAGCCGCCGGCCACCGGCTCCTGCGCCACCGGGGCGGTCATGGCGATCTTCTCGGAGGCGGGCTTTCCGGAGACGGGCGACTGGGCGACCGGTGCGGTCATCGCCACCGACCTGCGGCTCTGGTTGCCCCCGAAGATGTAGTCGGCGATGCGCCGGAAGCCGCGGTTGCGGGCGCTGGCCTCGTCGCCCGTAACCACCGTCTCGGCGGCGATCAGGGCCGGATACTCGCGCAACTCGACGTCGCCGGCCTTGCCCAGCACCCTGTAGCTCGGCTGCTCCACCGAAGCGCGCGAGGCGCCGGGCGCAAAGGTCAGCACGGCCGCGGCGGCGCCCAGCCCGAGCACGATGGTCTGCAGCATGGTCAGCGCTCCTTCCTGACGGCGGCGGCGCGCCAGCCGGCCAGGGCTTCGGGAATGTCGGCAAGGTTCGGGAGGGGACGCACGCCGGCGTGCGCGAGATCGGCGAGGCCCGCACAGGCGCCCCCCACCCACAGCTCGGTGGCCGTCGGCAGGTAGGTGCGAAGGTCGCTGGCGACCGCGCGCGCCGCCGCCTCGCCGAACATGCCGGAGAACGAGAGCGCCACGACGTCGGCGTCGTGCGCCGCCGCAGCGCCGACGATCTGCTCGGGCGGCGTCTCGGGCCCCAGCGAGAGGCAGCGCGCGCCGCCCAGGGTCAGCAGGCATTCGGCCATCAACAGGCCCAGGGCATGCGGCTCCCCCGGCGCGGTGGTCAGCAGCACGCGCGGCCGGGCCGCGGGCGGGCGCGGCAGGCCGTCGAGCGCGCCCCGTAGCACGCGCACCAGTTGCTCGGTGAACAGGTGCTCCTCGTAGACCTGCAGGCGGCCGCCGACCCAGGCCTCGCCGACGGCCCGCGTCAGGGCGGCGACGTTGTCCTGGACAAAACGATCCAGACCTCGGGCGTAGATGCCGGACTGGAGCAGGTCGCGCAGCCCGTCGACGTCGTGCCGGCGCAGGCGGTCGAGGGCGGCCTCCACCCACTCGCCGACCGCGTCGTTGGCCGGGGCCGGACGGGGCGCCCGGGCCGCCAGCGCCTCGACGCCGAGGCCGGCGAGCTGGGCCGGACGCTCGCCCGCGTCGATCAACATCTTCATCAGCCTCAATTTTTCGACGTCCGCCACGGTGTAGAGGCGGTCGCCCGCCGCGTCGCGGGTCGGCGCCGGGAAGCCATAGCGGCGCTCCCAGACACGCAGGGTCTCCTTCGGCACGCCGCTGCGGCGCTCGGCTTCGCCGATCGTCAGGACGCCGGAGTCGATAGAGGGGACGGTCATGCTCATTGTCCTGGACAAACTGCCATGATTGGGGTCTTTTGTCCAGGACAAGACGCCCAGGATCCCCGCCATGAACGCCTTTACACCCACCGAACTCCCCGACGTCCAGGCCAGCACCGATCGGCGCGGCCAGCCGATCCAGCGGGTCGGCGTCCGAGGCGTCACCCACCCCGTGACCCTCCTGACGTCGCAGGGCCCCTGCCCGACCGTGGCTGAGGTGGAGATGTATGTGGCCCTGCCCGCCGAGCAGAAGGGCACCCACATGTCGCGCTTCGTGGCCCTGCTGCAGGATGTCCGCGATCCGCTGGATACGGTCAGCGTCTCGGCCCTGATGGCCGACATGCTGAGCCTGCTGGAGGCGGACGGCGGCTACCTCGCGCTGGCGGCGCCGCTGTTCCTCACCAAGCAGGCGCCGGTCTCGGGCATCCCCAGCCTGATGGACTACCGCATGGCGCTCCGCGCCGAGCACCTGTCGGGCCGCACGACCGTGACGCTCTCGATCACCGCGCCGGTCACCAGCCTCTGCCCCTGCTCCAAGACCATCTCGCGCTACGGCGCGCACAACCAGCGCAGCCACATCACCATCGCCGCCACCCTGGCCGACGGCGTGCGGATGCTGCCGGACGACCTGATCCGCATCGCCGAGGACGCCGCCTCGTGCGAGCTCTGGGGCCTGCTGAAGCGCGCCGACGAGAAGTACGTCACCGAACGCGCCTACGAGAACCCGAAGTTCGTGGAGGACCTGGTGCGCGACGTGGCCGCCCGGCTGGCCGACGACCCCCGGATCCGGCGCTACGAAGTGTCCTCCGAGAACTTCGAGTCGATCCACAACCACTCGGCCTACGCCTGGATGGACGGCGCAGGCGGCGCGGCCTGAGACGCCGCGCCACGCATTGACGCAGCTCAAGGCGCCTCCCCAACCTGCGACCGCAGCTTCGCCATGCGGCGCTGCAACGACGGCGCGGCGGGGAGGGTAAGGCATGGCGGCCGGATCGAGGTTGCCAGCGGTGCAGCGGATCGGACCGACCGCGCCGCTGAGGTGGCTGGCCTGGGGCTGGAGCGCGCTGTGGCGATCCTGGCAGGTGTCGCTGCCGTTCGGCCTCGTCGTCGCGGCGGTCTGCGCCGGCATCGCAGGGGCCCTCGTCGCGTCGAACCTGGCCGTCTGGGCGCTGACCCTCACCTTCGGCTTCGTGTTCGTCGCCCCGGTCCTGGCCATGGGCAACTACGAGACGGGCCGCCGGCTCGACGTCGGGGAACGGCCCACCCTGCGAACGACGTTCCTGCCGCCGGGCACGCTGCGCCAGGACCTCGCCTACCTGGGCCTGCTGCTGTTCGTCATCTTCGGAATCTGGGTCCAGGCGGCCCAGATCGTCTACGGCCTGTCGACCTACCAGATCCACCGCACGGTCGAGGCGTTCGTCCGCTTCGCCCTCGAGACGCCGGAGGGCCATCGGATGCTCGTCACCGGCACCCTGGTCGGCGGCGTCATGGCCTTCCTGACCTATGGGATCGTGGTGCTGACCGCGCCCATGCTGCTCAACCCGCAGCGCAGCTTCTTCGAGGCCGCCGCCACCAGCGTGCGGGCCGTCCACGACAACGTCGTCCCCATGCTCATCTGGGCCGCGATCATCGCCGCGCTGACCCTGGGCAGCGCGGCCACGGGCTTCGTCGCCCTGATCGTGGTCTTCCCCTGGCTGGGCCTCGCGAGCTGGCGGGCCTACCGCGACCTCGTGGTCGCGGAGGCCTGAGCCCTCAAGCCTTCGCGAGCTGCGCCTTCCGCTCGCGGCGGCGGGCGGTGAGGATGTGCTCGGTGTAGCCGTTCGGCTGCTCGCGGCCCTTGAACACCAGGTCCAGCGCCGCCTGGTAGGCGGGCAGGGCCTCGTTGCCGGCCATGGGCGTGTAGAGCGGGTCGCCCGCGTTCTGGCCGTCCACCACCTTGGCCATGCGGGCGAAGGTCTCCCGCACCTGGGCCTCGGTGCAGACGCCGTGGCGCAGCCAGTTGGCCATGTGCTGGCTGGAGATCCGCAGGGTGGCGCGGTCCTCCATCAGGCCGATATCGTGGATGTCGGGCACCTTGGAGCAGCCGACGCCCTGGTCGATCCAGCGGACCACATAGCCGAGGATGCCCTGGGCGTTGTTGTCCAGCTCCTGCTGCACGTCCTCGGGGCTCCAGTTCGACTTCGCCAGCGGCGGGGTCAGCAGGGCGTCCGTGCCCGTCTTGCTGGCGGCGGCCGCCATCTCGGCCTGCAGGCTGGGCACGTCCACCTCGTGGTAGTGCAGGGCGTGCAGCGTCGCCGCCGTCGGCGAGGGGGTCCAGGCGGTGCTGGCGCCGGCCCGCGGGTGGCCGATCTTGGCGTTCAGCATGTCCTTCATCATGTCGGGCGCGGCCCACATGCCCTTGCCGATCTGCGCCCGGCCGGGGAAGCCGGCGGCGAGGCCGATCTCCACGTTCCGCTTCTCGTAGGCGGCCAGCCACGGCTCGGCCTTGATGGCGTCCTTGCGCATCACCGGGCCGGCTTCCATCGCCGTGTGGATCTCGTCGCCGGTCCGGTCGAGGAAGCCGGTGTTGATGAACACCACCCGGTCCTTCGCCGCGAAGATGCAGGCCTTCAGGTTGGCGCTGGTGCGGCGCTCCTCGTCCATGATCCCCATCTTCATGGTGTTGCGCGCCATGCCGAGGGCGTCCTCCACCATGTCGAACAGGCGCACGGCGAGGGCCACTTCGTCCGGCCCGTGCATCTTGGGCTTCACGACGTACATCGAGCCGGCCGGGCTGTTGCGGCGCGCGCCCTTCAGGTCGTGCAGGGCGGCGGCGGCGGTGACCAGCGCGTCGACCGCGGTCTCGTACACCGGCTGGCCGCCCAGGCGGACCATGTCGGTCAGCATGTGGTGGCCCACGTTGCGGACCAGCATCAGCGAGCGGCCCGGCAGGGTCAGCGGCTTGCCGCCGACGCCGGTGTAGGTGCGGTCGGGCTCCAGGCGGCGGGTCTCGGTGCGGCCGCCCTTCTGGAAGTCGACGGCCAGGTCGCCCTTCATCAGGCCCAGCCAGTTGCGATAGACGCCGACCTTGTCCTCGGCGTCGACGGCGGCGACCGAGTCCTCGCAGTCCTGGATGGTGGTCAGGGCCGACTCGACGATCACGTCGGCCACGCCGGCCGCATCGTCCTTGCCGACGTTGTGCGTGCGGTCGACCAGGATCTCCAGGTGCAGGCCGTTGTGCTTCAGCAGCACGGCCGACGGCGCGGCCGCCTCGCCCCGCCAGCCCGCGAGCTGCGCCGGATCGGCCAGCGCGGCCTTGCCGCCGGACTTGAGCGTGACGGAAAGGGCGCCGCCCTCGATGGCGTAGAGGGTCGCGTCGGCGTGCGAGGCGCCGGCCAGCGGCGCGGCGCGGTCGAGGAAGGCGCGGGCATAGGCGATCACCTTGGCGCCGCGCGCCGGGTCATAGCCCTTGGTCCCGGTCGGCGGCTCCAGGGCGTCGGTGCCGTAGAGCGCGTCGTAAAGGCTGCCCCAGCGCGCGTTGGCGGCGTTCAGGGCGTAGCGGCCGTTGGACACCGGCACCACGAGCTGCGGGCCGGCCAGCTTGGCGATCTCGGGGTCGACGTTCGCCGTGCCGATGGTGAAGTCCGCCGGCTCGGGCAGCAGGTAGCCGATCTCGCGCAGGAAGGCGGCGGCGGCGGCCACGTCGTAGGGCTGGCCCTTCCGCCCGCCCCACCAAGCGTCGATCTTCGCCTGCAGGTCGTCGCGAACCTTCAGGAGCTCGGCGTTGCGCGGGGTGAAGTCCGTAAGCACCGCCTCCAGCGCCGCCCAGAACGCCGCGGGCTCCACGCCCGTGCCCGGCAGAAGCTCCTGCTCGACGAAGCCGTGCAGCAGATCGTCGACGGAAAGGTTGCTCGAAATGTCCATGCCCTAACCCAAGCCGCTGGTCCGGCGCCGCACTAGGCGTCGGTCGCTGGAAGAAAAGCGGCCCGAGGCGAGACGCCCCGGGCCGCAGTGAGACACTAGCTCCGGCTCGCCACGTTTAGGCGAACTGGTTCATCGTGTTGTGGGCGCCACCGGCCTTCAGCGCGGCTTCGCCGGCGAAGTATTCCTTGTGGTCGTCGCCGATGTCCGAGCCCGACATGTTCTGGTGCTTCACGCAGGCGATCCCTTGGCGGATCTCCTTGCGCTGGACGCCGGCGACGTAGCCCAGCATGCCCTGCTCGCCGAAGTATTCCTTGGCGAGGTTGTCGGTGCTGAGCGCGGCCGTGTGGTAGGTCGGCAGCGTGATCAGGTGGTGGAAGATGCCCGCCCGCTTCGCCGCGTCGCGCTGGAAGGTGCGGATGCGGTCGTCGGCTTCCGCCGCCAGCTCGGTGGCGTCGTAGTCGACGCTCATCAGGCCGTCGCGGTTGTAGGCCGACACGTCCTTACCGGCCTTCTGCCAGGCGTCGTAGACCTGCTGGCGGAAGTTGAGGGTCCAGTTGAACGACGGGCTGTTGTTGTAGGCCAGCTTGGCGTTCGGGATGACCTCGCGGATGCGGTCCACCATCGAGGCGATCTGCTCGATGTGGGGCTTCTCGGTCTCGATCCACAGCAGGTCCGCGCCGTTCTGCAGCGAGGTGATGCAGTCCAGCACGCAGCGGTCCGCGCCGGTGCCTTCGCGGAACTGGAACAGGTTCGACGGCAGGCGCTTCGGACGCAGCAGCTTGCCGTTCCGGTTCAGGACCACGTCGCCGTTCTTCATGTCGGCGGGCGCGATCTCTTCGCAGTCCAGGAAGCTGTTGTACTGGTCGCCGATGTCGCCCGGCTGGTGGCTGACCGCGATCTGCTTGGTCAGGCCGGCGCCGAGGCTGTCGGTGCGGGCGACGATGATGCCGTTGTCCACGCCCATTTCCAGGAACGCGTAGCGCAGGGCCCGGATCTTCGCGAGGAAGTCCTCGTGCGGAACGGTGACCTTGCCGTCCTGGTGGCCGCACTGCTTCTCGTCGGAGACTTGGTTCTCGATCTGCAGGGCGCAGGCGCCCGCCTCGATCATCTTCTTGGCCAGCAGGTAGGTCGCCTCGGCGTTGCCGAAGCCGGCGTCGATGTCGGCGATGATCGGAACGACGTGGGTCTCGAAGTTGTCGATCTTGTCCTGGATCTGCTGCTCCTTGGCCTTGTCGCCGGCCGCGCGGGCGGCGTCGAGGTCGCGGAAGAGCAGGCCCAGCTCACGGGCGTCGGCCTGCTTCAGGAAGGTGTAGATCTCTTCGATCAGCGCCGGCACCGAGGTCTTCTCGTGCATCGACTGGTCCGGCAGCGGGCCGAATTCCGAACGCAGCGCGGCGACCATCCAGCCCGACAGGTAGATGTAGCGGCGCTTCGTGGTGCCGAAGTGCTTCTTGATCGAGATCAGCTTCTGCTGGGCGATGAAGCCGTGCCAGCAGCCCAGCGACTGGGTGTAGTTGGCCGGGTCGGCGTCATACGCGGCCATGTCCTTGCGCATGATGTCGGCCGTGTACTTGGCGATCTCCAGGCCGGTCTTGAACCGGTTCTGGAGGCGCATGCGGGCCACCGACTCGGCGTTGATGCCGTCCCAGGGGCCCTTCTTGCTCTTGATGAGCTGGCCCATCTCGATGATGTGGTCTTGGTAAGCCATGTGCCTCTTCCCGATTGCGGGTGTGTTCGAGGCGCGGCGTAGCGCGGGCGGCAGGGCGGACGGAACCCTGATCGCAGTTTAGTTGTCAAACTTTACATCATGTTCGTGTAAGGTTGTAAGGACCGCACAATCCTTAACCCTTTCCGCGTCATGGCTAACGAACGTCGCCTCTATGTCGGCCCCGGACTGCGCCGCCTGCGCCGGGATCTCGGCCTCACCCAGTCCGACATGGCCCGGGACCTCGATGTCTCGGCCTCGTACATCGCCCTGCTCGAACGCAACCACCGGCCGCTCAGCGCCGACCTGCTGCTGCGCCTGGCCCAGACCTACCGGATCGACATGTCGGCCCTGGCGGGCAGCGGCGCCTCCGAGGAGACGGCGCGCCTCCAGGCGGTGCTCAAGGACCCGATGTTCGCCGACATCGACCTGCCCTCGCTGGAGGCGGCCGACGTCACCACCAACTTCCCCGGCATCACCGAGGCCCTGCTGCGCCTCTACACCGCCTATCGGGAGGAGCAGCTGGCCCTCGCCGACCGCGGCGTGGACGCGACCGCCGCCGGCCCGTCGCCCGACACGACCGACCCTGTGGCCGAGTCCCGCCGCTTCCTGGAGGCGCGCCGCAACAGCTTCCCCACCCTGGACGACGCGGCCGAGCGTCTGGCCCAGGCGGTGGCCAGCCACGACGGCGTCATTCCCTACTTCAAGGCCCGCCACGGCCTGCGTGTCCGCCGCCTGCCGCCCAGCGTCATGGTCGGCTCCACCCGTCGGCTCGATCACCACCGGCGCGAGATCCTGCTCAGCGACGAGCTCGACAACGCCAGCCAGGCCTTCCAGCTCGCCCTGCAGCTCGCCTACCTGGAGCTGGGCCCCGAGGTGGACGCCCTGGCCCGCGAGGGCAGCTTCGCCACCGAAAGCGGCGAGCGCCTGACCCGCCGGGCGCTCGCCAGCTACGCCGCCGCCGCGGTGCTGATGCCCTACTCCGCCTTCGCCAAGGCGGTGGAGGCCCGCCAGTACGACCTGGAGGCGCTCGGCCGCCAGTTCGGCGCCAGCTTCGAGCAGATCGCCCACCGCCTCACCACCCTGCAGAAGCCGGGACAGGAGCGCGTGCCGTTCTTCTTCATCCGCGTCGACGAGGCGGGCAACGTCTCCAAGCGCCTGGACGGCGCCGGCTTCCCCTTCGCCCGGCACGGCGGCGGCTGCCCGCTGTGGACCGTCCACCAGGCCTTCCGCACGCCCCGCCAGATCGTCACCCAGTGGCTGGAGCTGCCCGACGGACAGCGCTTCTTTTCCATCGCCCGCACGGTCACCGCCGGCGGGGGCGGCTTCGGCAAGGTGCGGGTCGAACGGGCCATCGCCCTCGGCTGCGCGGCCGAACATGCCGGCAAGCTGATCTACGCCCAGCAAGGCCCGGGGCCCGAGGCCGCGACGCCCATCGGCGTCACCTGCCGGATCTGCCACCGCACCGAGTGCACCGCCCGCTCGGCGCCGCCCATCGGACGGGCCATCCTGCCCGACGACATCCGCCGGACGAGCGCCCCGTTCGGCTTCTCCGACACCTGAGCGGGCAGGCGTGAATTCCACCCCTTCTGACGCAACGTAACCCCTTGGCTAAGGCCGCCATTCCCGGGCAAAAAGGGATTTCTCTGGAGAAACATGAGTCCATGGCTCGTAGCGCCGCGGCAAGATCCACCGACCGGTTCGAACGCAAGCGCGAGGCCATCCTGGATGCCGCCACACGCATCCTGAACCGCAAGGGCATGAAGGGCCTGACGCTGGGCGACACGGCCGCCGCGGTCGACCTGTCGACGACCAGCGTCACCTACTATTTCAAGCGCAAGGACGACCTTGCCGCCGCCTGCATCACACGCGGCATCGAGACCCTGACCGAGCTCGCCGATCGCGCCGTCCAGGCCGAGACGCCCGAGGCGCGGCTGCACGCCTTCCTGACCAACTATCTCGACACCCTGAGGGGCGTCTCGTGCGGTACGGCCTCGCCGCTGCCGATCATCACCGAACTGCGCGCCCTGTCCTCGCCGCGCCGCGAGGAGGTGCAGTCCGCCTACGGCCGCCTGTTCCGCAAGGCCCGCCAGATCTTCGACCATCCCGACCTGGCCTGGATGTCGCGCGGCCGTCGCACGGCCCGCACCCGCATGCTGCTGGAGCAGGTGTTCTGGGGCGGCAACTGGCTCGAGAAGTTCGACCCCGAGGACTATCCCCGCATCCGGGACCGGATGGTCGACATCCTCGTGAACGGCGTCGCCACCTCGGCCGACGACTGGGATCCGACGCCCATCCCGACCGAGGAGCTGGCGGCGCGCGAGGGTCCCGAACTGGCGCGCGAGACCTTCCTGCTGGCGGCCACACGCCTCATCAACCGTCGCGGCTACAAGGGCGCCTCGGTCGATAAGATCTCGGCCGAGCTGAATGTCACCAAGGGCAGCTTCTACCATCACAACGAGGCCAAGGACGACCTGGTGGTCGCCTGCTTCGAGCGCAGCTTCGAGGTGATGCGGAAGGCCCAGCGCCTGGCCATGGACATTCCCGGGGATCAGTGGGCCAAGGTCTCGTCCTGCGCCGCCGCCCTCGCCGAATTCCAGCTCTCCGACCACGGCCCGCTGCTGCGGACCAACGCCCTCACCGCCTTGCCCGAGCAGATGCGCAGGGTGATGGTCGAGCATTCGAACCGCGTGTCGGACCGCTTCGCCTCGATGATCAGCGACGGCATCGCCGAGGGCTCCCTGCGCCCGGTCGACCCGTTCATCGCCTCGCAGATGCTGACCGCCACGCTCAACGCCTGCGGCGAGCTGGGCTACCTGGTCCCCGACGTGCGTCCCAAGGCGGCCGCGGCGGTGTTCGTGAAGCCGCTGCTCATGGGCGTCTTCAAGCACTAGCCCCGAGCGCAATCAGCCGAGGTGGAAGCCGGCTCGGCGACGTGATTGCGCTCAGTCAGGAAGCTTCTGGCCGGATCGCCGACCGCGTCGTGACCTCGCCGGAGTTGATGCCCGGCCCGGCCTCCGCCGCCGCCTGCTCGCTCGCCGAGGCGCGCAGCTTCTCGAGGTTCGCCTCGTGCCGCTCGCGGGTGATGTTGTAGGTGAGCAACAGGCCGATCGCGATCCCGTACAGCCCGACGATGATCGGGATGTAGGCGAGGCCCAGGCTGTAGAGCGCCTCGGGCGCCACCTGCCCCCGCTCGGCCTTCTCCGGGAAGTTCGCCAGCGCCAGCACCGTGGTGGCGATGAACACGCCCAGGCCCGAGATCATCTTCCGGAACAGGGCGTTGGCCGACATCAGCAGCCCCTCCGAGCGCCGCCCGGTCTTCACCTCGGCGTCCTCGACGACGTCGGCGATGATCGCCGCCAGCAGGATGCCGGTGGCCGCCGCCAGCGTCGCGTTGATGATCTCCTCGCCGTACAGCAGCGCCAGGAGCTCGGGCGTCCCGTTCTCGGGCGCGAGGCCCAGGAGGCGGAGCGACACCGGGGTGATGTGCACCAGCACCGCCGTGGCGAAGACGGCGATGGCGCCGTTCTTCTTGCCCAGCCAGCGGCCCACCGCCGGCGCCAGCCCGACGCCCAGGAAGCCGCCGATCACGCTCATGGTCGCGAGCGTGGCGAGCTGTGACTGCTTCAGCTCCCAGAAGTAGAGCCCGAAATAGATCTCCAGGCCGTTCCGCGCGCCGACCGCGACCGCAATGAACATCATCGACACGGCGGCCGACAGGAAGGCGCGGTTGTTCAGCGTCTGCGCCATCTCGCGGACCATGCCGCCCAGGGTGATCTGGCGCTGCGGCGCGGGGGTCAGGTACGGGATGCGGTTGGCCGTGCCGAGCGTGGAGGCCAGCACCGTGCCGAAGATGATCAGCGCCCCGGTCAGGGCGTAGGCGAAGTAGCCGTCGCGGGCCAGCACCCCGCCCGTCCCGTCCGGCTGCTCCTTCAGGAACACCTGGTAGGCCAGCACGGTCATCCCGAGGCCGCCGGCCACCGCGAAGAAGTGGCGCATCGCCAGGAGGTTCGTGCGCTCGTCGTAGCCCTTGGCCAGCTCGGGCGCGAGCGCCTGGTGCGGCAGCTCGAAGAAGGTGTCGAAGAACCTCACCGCGAACAGGCAGGCGGCCAGGTAGATCGCCAGCGCCCCCTGGCTCCAGTCCGCCGGCGGGGTCCACAGGAGGAAGAAGGCCAGCGCATAGGGCACGGCCGCGATCAGCATGAACGGATGCCGGCGGCCCCAGCGGGACCGCAGGTTGTCGGAGAACTGACCGATCACCGGGTCCAGCACCGCGTCGAACACCAGCGCCGCCGCCAGGATCGACCCCACCAGCTGCGGCGGCAGTCCGACCACCTGGTTGTAGAAGATCACCAGGAACGTCGAGAGCGCGCGCAGCTTCAGGTTCGTCGCTGTGGCGCCCACGGCGTAGAGCACCTTGGTCGCGTATCCCAGGCGCGGAACCTCGCCCGCGCTCGTCGCAGCGGCCATGCCGGTATGTCCTCCCTTGCGGGGCGGCCGGCGGGATCTGGTGTCGCGCCTGGCAGCCGTCCCGACCGTGCGGACCGGCTGCCCCAGCGTCAATATTTTAGATTTTTCAGTACGGACACACGCCCAGGCGCCGGGCGCGGCTCCCCTATTGCGTGACCAGCACCACCTTGCCCACGTGCGCCCCGGCCTCCAGGTGGGCGTGGGCGGCGGCGGCCTCCTCCAGCGGGAACGTCCGGTCGATCTGCGCCTTCACCTGGCCGGCCGCGACCCACGGCCAGACCACGCGCTCGACCTCGCGGGCCAGCCGCGCCTTCTCGTCGGCGTCGCGCGGACGCAGGGTCGAGCCGGTGATCGTCGCGCGCTTCTGCATGATCCGGAACACCGGCACGGTGATCTCCCCGCCCGCCTGGGCGGCGATGTAGACGATCCGGCCGCCGGTCCGCAGAGCGTCCAGGTTCTTCGGGAAATAGTCCCCGCCCACCATGTCCAGCACCACGTCGACCCCGCCCTCGCGCTTCGCGACCTCGGCGAAGTCCTGGGTGGTCACGTCCACCGCCACGTCGGCGCCCAGCGCCAGCGCGGCCTTGGCCTTGTCGGCGCCGCGGCCGGTGGCGATCACCTTCGCGCCCGCCGCCTTGGCCATCTGGATCGCCGTCACCCCGATCCCCGAGGTCGCCCCGTGCAGCAGCAGGGTCTCGCCCGCCTTCAGCGCCCCGTGCTCGAACACGTTGGCGTAGACCGTGAACACCGTCTCCGGCAGCCCCGCCGCCGCCTCGAACTCCAGCCCATCCGGGATCGGCAGCGCGTGGCGCGCATCGCAGACCGCGTACTCGGCGTAGCCCCCGCCGCCCAGCAGCGCGCAGACCTTGTCGCCCACCTTCCAGCGCCCGGCCGCCCGCGCGACCACCCCGGCCACCTCCAGGCCCAGGGTGTCCGGCGCCCCGGGCGGCGGCGGATACATCCCCAGCCGCTGGACGATGTCGGGCCGGTTCACCCCCGCCGCCTTCACCTGGATCAGGATCTCGCCGGCCTTCGGCTCGGGCAGCGGAAGCCGCGCCGGCTTCAGCGCCGAGGCTGGCCCTCGCCCGCCCTCGACGGCGATGGCGGTCATGGTCTCGGCTTCGAGGGGGCTCGTCATGGCTAACGTCCTGAAACTTGCGCCGAAGCGGCGTGCGCGTTCAGATAGCCCCACGGTCGGGGAGCGCAAAGGAGGGTTCGACGATGGATGAGCCTGTCGACGTCCGGGTCGGGCGCGGCCAGCGCCTCCTGGAGGCGATCCGGGAAGACCTGGAGCTCTACGGCGTGGCCGAGCTGGAGGAGCGCATCGCGGTGCTCCAGGGCGAGATCGCCCGCGCCCAGGCCCAGATCGACAAGAAGCGCTCGGGCCGCGCGGCCGCCGACGCGCTGTTCTCGCCCCGGGCGTCCTGACCCCTCAATGGCACGGGCATTGCACGTTGCGGGCGAACCGCGACGCTTTGTTCAGCGCGTGGAAACCGAGTCGAGTGTAGGTTGATGGCGATGCAGGACACCCAGAGCCCCGATTGGCGCGACGACGTCATCCAGGACTTCGCACGCTCCGAGCTGTTCGAGCGCACGTTCCAGGAGGGCATGGAGCTGGTCGAGGAGACCGCCAGCTACCTCGACGGCGAGGGCCGGCAGGAATCCAAGCTCCTGTCCCGCAACGCGGCCCTGGCCTACGCCGCCGAGAGCATGCGCCTCACCACCCGCCTGATGCAGGTGGCCTCGTGGCTGCTGGTCCAGCGCGCCGTGCGCGAGGGGGACATGGCCCCGGCCGCCGCCTGCGAGGACCGCTACCGCCTCAACGCCGACGAGGTCTCGCGCGCCGAGGACGCCGCCCAGGCCGAGCTGCCGCGCGGCCTCACCGCCCTCGCCGATCGCGCCGAGCGCCTCTACGACCGCGTCCGCCATCTCGACCGCCGCATGTACGTGGAAAGCACGACCGAGGAGCCGGCCAACCCGGTCCTCGGCCACCTCGACCGCCTCAAGAGCGCGTTCGGGGGATAGCGGCGTCTCGTCCCCTCCTCGCGAAGCGGGAGGGTAGGACGAGGGTCGAACCGCGCCCCGCCAGTCCGCAAACGAAATCGCCGCCCCGGCGAGGCCGAGGCGGCGACGTCCGTCCGGTCCGGGGGTTCAGGCCGCCAGTTCGAGCGGCCGGCGACGCTCGCGCCCGCGGGTCGGCGCCTTGGCCCTGTCCGCGACCATCACCAGCACCGCGAGGCCGGCGTTGATGAGCGCCAGGCTCAGGTGGGCCCCCATGTCGCCCTTCAGGCCCATCGCCTGGATCTCGGCGGCCGTACGGCCGGCCGCCAGGGCTTCCATGAGCGGGCCGTAGTTGGGGATGTTCCACCCCAGGGCCGGGGTCATGTGCGCCAGCACGAAGAGGGTCGAGAGCCCCAGCGCCGCCACCGCGCCGGCGAAACGCGTCCGCGGCAGGATCACCAGCACGGCGATCAGGGCCGCGGCCACGCCCACGGCGTAGCGGCCGTTGGGCTCCAGCCACGCGATCCCGGTCCGGGCCTCGGCCCAGCCGAAGATGGGGTGGATGTCGACGCCCACGAACTTGGGCCAGACCCAAAGGGTCACCAGGCTGGCGACCAGCAGGACCGCTCCGCCCCAGCTCCAGACACGACTATGGTCGATCATCATTCCCTCCGTTGTCTGCGCGGAGGCGAGATGCATGGCCCCGGCTCCGCAGAGCGGCCCGACATCACGATCGGGGGCGACCGCCAGAGGGGCCCGGGCCGTCAGCTTCACATTGGGTGGCCGCGCCGGGTTTCAAGGGGGCGGCCGGACGCCCGCGCCTCGCCCCCGTCCGCACGCCCCGACCGGGCCTGGATCACCAGCGCCAGGACGATGGCGAACACCAGGTCGAAGCCCAGGCAGAACGGCGGCCACCATGCTGGGACGCCCGGATTGCGCACCAGGCCGGGGTGGACGAGGTCGAGGGCGCCGTGCGCGATCAGCGCGACCGCTGCGACCCGCAGATCCTTCCGGAACCCGATGACCGCGGCGAGCCCGAAGACCGCGAACTGCAGGAGCTCCAGCGGCAGCGCCGCCCACGCGCCGCCCAGCACCGCGAACAGCACATAGTACGACGCGATCGCCATCAGCGCCGTGGGGTAGAACGCCCGCGAGCGGTCCAGCCCCGTCATGGCCGCGAAGGCGCCGAGGCCGGCCGCCATCAGCGCGCCGATCAGGATCGCCATCGGATCAGTCTCCCGGCCGGACCGGCGCCGCCGGGGCGTATTCCAGGCCCAGCCGCGTCAGCCGCGCCGCCCGCGCGCCGTACCGGCTCCGGATCTCGGCGAGGGCCGCGTCGAGCTGCGCCACCGCCGGCCGTCCGCCCGCGGCGATGCGTCGGCCGCCGGGCGTGGGCTCCGCGTCGGGCACGAGGACGAGGCCATGCCGCGAGCGCACGGCCCGCCGCCCCGGGGCGGTGCTCACCACCTTGGTCCGGAACGTGCGGCTCCAGGCGTCCGCCTGCAGGGCCAGGCCGATCTCGTCGACCCCATCCGCCAGCGGGGCCTGCAGCGTCTCGCGCCGCCAGAAGGCGCCCAGCGCCATCAGCGCCTCGCCGTAGTCCGCCGCGGTCAGGCTGTAGGCTCCCGTCCGGTGCTCGGCGCCCCATCCCGCCGCGCCCAGCCGCCGCGCCAGGTCGGCCGCCGCCGGCCGTCCGCCGATCGCCTCCACCAGGGCGAGCGAGACGGGGATCGAGGCGCTGACCCCCGTTGTGCTGATGATCGGCCCGTCCTGGACGTACCGCCGGTCGCGCACCCAGGTCGTGCGCGGATGGCGTTTCGCAAGGCCCGGCATCGCGTGCCAGTGCGTCGTGGCCCGGCGCCCGTCCAGCAGCCCGGCCTCGGCCAGCACGCGCGCGCCCTCGCAGATCGAGACGATGGTCGCCCCCCGCTCGGCCTGCGCCTTCAGCCAGGCGATCAGCGCGGGGTTCTTCGGCTGCATCTGCGCCGGCACGATCACGATGTCCGCGCCCGCCGGCTCGGCGGCGTCGAAGGCCGCCAGCGTCTGGTCGGTCCGGATCGTCAGGGTCAGGAACAGATGGATCGGCCCATCCGCGGTCGACACGCTGCGCACGTCGGCGACGCCGGACTCCTTCAGGACGCCGTAGGGGACGATGAAGTCCGTGGTCTCGGCGCCGTCGTTGTCGGCCACCACCGCCACCAGGGGCCGGACGCGCCCGGCCTTGGGCTTCGGCAGGGTCAGGCGCTCGGGTTCCGCCGCCGCGGGGGCGAGCTTCGTGATCGGGGGCGGGGCGGTGGCTGCGGCCGGCGGCGCGATGACCGCCAGCAGCACGGCGATCGCGGCGGACGCCAGGATGATCGGGCGCATTTCGGTCCTCCTTGGGAAACGGCGCCGGGGCCGGGCGGGGGATCGCCCGGCCGCCGGGCCAGTCAGATCCGGCTCACTCGGCCGCCGGCGGCTGGGCGGCGTTGCAGGCGCAGCCATCGCCGCAGCGGCAGGCCGGGCCGCACGCGCAGGCGTTGCAGGCGCACGGGTCGCAGGAACAGGGATCGCAGGGGCAGTTGGCGGGCATTGGGGAGGCTCCTTCTCGTCCGGGATTGGACGCTCCCCCACCTACCGCCGCTCCGGTATGGCGGAAATGACATAGATATCGCATATTCCGCCACATGCAGACGCTCCGCACCATCGCCCTCATCGGCTACGACGGCGCCCAGGCCCTCGATCTGGTCGGCCCGCTCGAAGTGTTCTCGATGGCCAACAACTACGCCCCCCGGCCCGCCTACGAGGTGATCCTGGCCTCGCCTGCGGGCGGGGAGATCGTCACCAACTCCGGCCTGCGGCTGGCCGGCGCCACCCCCCTGGCCGACCTGCCCGACGACCTCGACACCCTGCTGATGTCGGGCGGGCACGAGTATGGCCTGCGCGCCCTGGGCGACAGCGGCGTGCTGGCGTGGCTGGAGGCCAGGCAGGCCACCACACGTCGGATGGGCAGCGTCTGCACGGGGGCCCTGGTGCTGGCCGCCAGCGGCCTTCTCGACGGGCGGCGCGCCACCACCCACTGGGGCGCGTGCGAAGTGCTCCGCGAACTGCGCCCGCAAGTGCAGGTCGAGCCCGACGCCATCTATGTCGCGGACCCGCCGTTCTACACGTCGGCCGGGGTCACCGCGGGGATCGACCTCTGCCTCGCCCTGGTGGAAGCCGACCTCGGGCCGCAGGTCGCCCTCGATATCGCCCGGAACATGGTGCTGTTCATGCGCCGCCCCGGCGGCCAGACGCAGTTCAGCGCCGGTCTCTCGGTGCAGGCCGACGCCAGCCCCCGCCTGCGCCTGCTGCTGAGCGAGGTGATCGCCGACCCCACCGGCGACCTGAGCCTGCCCGCCCTCGCCGCACGCGCGGGCATGAGCGAGCGCACCTTTTCGCGCGTGTTCCTCAAGGAGACCGGCGTCACACCCGCCCGCTTCGTCGAACAGGCCCGCCTCGACCGGGCCAAGGCGCTGCTCGAGGCCTCCGACTGGCCGCTCGCCCGCGTCGCCGAGCGCAGCGGCTTCGGCAGCCTCGACGCCCTCCACCGCGCCTTCCAGAAGCGCCTCCGCGTCACCCCCGGCGAATACCGCGACCGCTTCGGCCGCGCCGGCCGCTGACGCGGGCGACAGCCGGCCTCGACCGCTGTCGCTGCTCAGTCCTTCAGGAACGCCTCGAAGCGATCCTTCCAGTCGGGGTGCCAGCGCGACAGGGCCGGGCGGTTCTCGATCAGGTCGCCCATCGCCCAGGCCATCCGCTTCTCGTCCATCGCCCGGGTCACGTCGTTGTCGGGACAGAGGATGTAGAAGTCGCCGCGCGCCAGGCTCTCCAGCATGAACTCCACAACCTGCTCGGGCGTCCAGGCCCCGGGCGGCTTCTCCGGGATCCGCGACGCCATGATCCCGGTGTAGGTGAAGCCGGGAACCAGCAGGTGGGCGGACAGGCGGCATCCCTCCGTGTTCCGCAACTCGTGCTGCAGCGACTCCGTGAATGCCTTCAGGGCGGCCTTGGAGACGTTGTACGCCGCATTGCCCGGCGGGGTCGTGATGCCCTGCTTGGACCCCGTGACGATGACGAAGCCCGGCCGCCCCGCCTCCACCATCGCAGGCAGGAAGGCGTGCGCGCCGTGGACCACGCCCCACATGTTCACGTCCATCAGCGTCTTCCAGGCGTCGAGGTTCTTGAACGCCCCGCCGGGGTTCAGGCCGATGCCGGCGTTCAGCATCAGCACCGAGACGTGGCCGAACGCCGCCAGCGCCGTGTCGCGCAGGCGCTCCAGATCCTCGAACCTGGACACGTCCGTCGGCGCCGCCACCACCCGGGCGCCCGCCGCCCGCAGGCTCGCCTCGGCCTCGCTCAGCCGCTCGCCCTCCAGGTCGGCGATCACCACCGGCAGGCCCAGGGCCGCAAAGCGCCGCGCGGCCGCCAGCCCGATCCCGCTGGCGCCCCCCGTGATCACCGCCGCCCCGCCGTCGGCCAGTGGGGGCAGGGTCGCATAGGCGTCGGTCATCGGGATCGCTCCTTAAGGGGCAGGCAGAGGGCCTGCGGCATGTCTGCCCCATGCTGCCGCGCCTTTGAAGGCCCCCCTGCCTCCACCGCAATGCGGGGGAGGGGGACCGCGCCCCGAAGAGGGCGTGGTGGAGGGGGCGAGTCCCACGCTCAACCCTCTCCGCCCATCAGCTCCGCCACCTTCAACAGCACCGCATCCGCCACCCCGCCCGGGTCCCGGTAGATCCAGCCCGCGGGAACCCGCATCACGGTTACGCCCTGCGCCGCCAGCCACCGGTCCCGCGCCGCATCCCGGGCCTGCGCGGCCGCGTCCCAATGCGTCGCGCCATCAACCTCCACCGCCAGCCGCACGCTCGCGCAGTAGAAGTCGAGGATCAGTGCACCGAACGGATGCTGACGCCGGAACGCTGGCCGGTCTGGCCCTCGCCCCCGCAGCCGACTCCACAGCATGATCTCGGGTTCCGTCATCTCCTTGCGCAAGGCGCGGGCCCGGTTCGTGGTCAAGGTTCGCCGCAAGACGCCGCCTGCCCCCTCCACCATCGGCTCTACGGCCGATGGTCCCCCTCCCCCGCGTTGCGGTGGAGGCAGAACGCATCATGAACTTTGCCCCGCCAGCGTCAACACCACCCCCACCTACGACCGCTTCTGACGCAATGCCGTGTTCCACTCCCGCCCATGTCCGCCGAGGCCGCCCTCACGCCCGATCCCGACGTCGCCATGCTGGCGCGGCTGGCGGCGCTCGACATGTCGGCGGCGGAGCACGCGCATGGCCGGCTGATGGCGGCGACCGACGCCGAGGAGATCGACGACCTCGGGCGCACCTATGAGCGCTTCGCCCGCTCGCTGCGCCGCACCCTGGCGCTGAAGGCCAAGCTGGCCCACGACGCGGCGCTGGCGGCCGCGCGGCGGGCCCGTGCGGCGCGCGAGGATATCGACGACGAGGCGGACGATCCCACCGACGCACGCGTCGGCGAACTGCAGGACGCGGTAGGCCGGATCTCCCACGCCCACGGCCTGACGGACGGACCCGCCCTGGAGCGGCTGCACGAGCGCCTCGACACCGAGATCTGGGACTGGGCCGAGCGCGACGACTTCGCCGGCGGCGACCTCGACGTTCAGGTCCGCTGGCTGTGCGGGCGCCTCGGCCTGCCGGCCGAGCTCGCCGCCGTCTGGCGCGACCTGCCCCCGCCGGACGCAGCTGCGCCCCCGTGGGCGGACGACGCCCCGGCGCCGGCCGACGATCTCGACACCGAACCCGCCGCCCCGCCCGCGCTCTCCGCGCCGGTGGCGAGGCCGGAGGGGTCACACGGGCACGACCCCCTGCCGTCCCATTGGGACACCGGATGAGGCGACATGGGGGCCGAAGCCCCCTCGTCGGCTCCCGCCGACAGCTCCCCCGGCGGGGGAGCATCTCCCCAGTCCAGCCCCCGACCCGATCCCCCCGGCCGCCCCGCGTCCCGGGGCGCCCGTCTGCGCCGTTCCGTGTCGTCCGTGTTTTCTGTGTCTTCCGTGGTTCCGCGCGCAGCGCGCCTTGCGGGCCCGAGACCCCGCGCACGGAAAACGCCGCGAAGGTCTCCCCTCGCGGCGTTTCGAGAACTCTGTCTTCGGATCCCCGCCTGTGCGGGGTCCGAACCGCTTACTTGCGGGTGAAGGCGCCGAACTTGGCGTTGAAGCGCGACACGCGGCCGGCGCGGTCGAGCATCTGGTGGCCGCCGCCGGTCCACGCCGGGTGCGTCTTCGGATCGATGTCCAGGTTCAGGGTGTCGCCTTCCTTCCCGTAGGTGGAACGCGTCTTGTAGGTGGTGCCGTCCGTCATCACGACGGTGATGAAGTGATAGTCGGGATGGATGTCTTGTTTCATCGAACGGGCGCCTGACGTATGGGAGCGGCCGAGATAGGCCGGCCGCCCCGCGAAGGGCGGCGAAAATGGAAGCCGCGCGTATAGAGAAACGCCGCGGCAAATGCAAGGTGCGTCGCAGATGAGTGAGCCGGGGCCAGAGTCCTCCCCCCTGTCGTCCCCCGCATCTTCCCCCGTCGAGGGCCGCCCGAGCGCCGGCCAGGCGCTGGCTCAGTCCCTGGCCGAGGGCGCCGCCAAGCGCGGGCGCAGCCGCAACGTCGGCGCGCTGCGCCGGCTGCGCCCCTTCCTGGCCGCCCACTGGGGCCACGCCGCCGCCGCCCTCGTGTTCCTGATCGCCTCGTCCAGCGCCACCCTCGGCATGTCGGGGGCCATCCGGCTGGTGGTCGACAACCTGACCCAGCCGGGCCTCTCGGCGGCCGACGTCGACCGCCGGTTCCTCGTGGTCGGCGCGGTGGCCGCCGCGCTCGCGGTCGCCACGGCCCTGCGCTTCTATTTCGTCACCAGCCTGGGCGAGCGCGTGGTCGCCGACCTTCGCAAGGCGACCTACGGCCATATCCTCACCCTCGACCCGTCGTTCTTCCTCAAGACCCGTACGGGCGAGGTGCTGTCGCGCCTGACCACCGACATCGCCATCGTCGAGAACCTGCTCGCCACCTCGATCTCGGTGGCGCTCCGCAACTTCGTCATCCTGGTCGGGGCGCTGATCCTGCTGATCTTCGTCAGCGCCAAGCTGACGGGCCTGGTGCTGCTGACCTTCCCGTTCGTGATCGCGCCGCTGTTCGTCTTCGGCCGCCGGGTGCGCAAGCTGACGGCCTCGGCCCAGGATCGCTTCGCCGACGCCGTGGGCTCGGCGGGCGAGAGCCTGGACGCACTGGAGACCGTGCAGGCCTTCGGCCGCGAGCGGGCCGCCGGCGCGCGGTTCGGCGCCGCCGTCGAGCAGGCCTTCCGCGCCCAGATGCGTCGCATCACCACCCGCGCGGCCATGACCGCGACCGTGATCCTCCTGGTGTTCGGCGGGGTGGTGGTCGTCTTCTGGCTGGGCGTCCACGCCGGCCTGCGCGGCGAGATCACCTGGGGCGCCCTCTTCCAGTTCGCCTTCCTGTCGGTGATGGCGGCCAGCTCGACCGGCGCCCTCGGGGAGACCTGGGGCGACGTCCAGAAGGCCGCCGGGGCCATGGAGCGGGTGGGCGAGCTGATGGACGCGCGTCCGGGCGTCGCGCCGCCGGCAAACCCGGTGAAGCTGCCCGCCCCCGCCCGCGGGGATGTGGTGTTCGAGGGCGTGACCTTCGCCTATCCCGGCCGCCCCGACCTGCCCGCCCTGAATGGCTTCGACCTTGTGGTGCGCCCGGGCGAACGGGTGGCCCTGGTCGGCCCCTCGGGCGCGGGCAAGAGCACGGTCCTGCGCCTGCTGCTGCGGTTCTACGATCCCCAGGCGGGCCGCATCCTGCTGGACGGGGTCGACCTGCGCGACGCCGACCCGGCCGAGGTCCGCGCCCGCATGGCCCTGGTGGCCCAGGAGAGCCCGCTGTTCTCGGGCACGGCGGCCGAGAACGTCCGCTTCGGCCGCGACGGGGCGACCGACGCCGATGTGGAGGCCGCCCTGCGCGCCGCCCAGGCCGAGGGCTTCCTGAAGGCGCGCGCCGAGGGCTTCGCCACCCAGGTCGGCGACCGCGCCCGCAGCCTCTCGGGCGGCCAGCGCCAGCGCCTCGCCATCGCCCGCGCCCTGGTGCGCGACGCCCCCGTGCTGCTGCTGGACGAGGCCACCAGCGCCCTCGACGCCGAGAATGAGCACCTGGTCCAGCGCGCCCTCGACGAGGCGATGCGGGGCAAGACCACCCTGGTCATCGCCCACCGCCTCGCCACGGTGCTCAAGGCCGACCGCATCGTCGTGATGGACGAGGGCCGGGTGGTCGAGGAGGGCACGCACAACGAGCTGGTGGCCCGTAACGGCCTCTACGCCCGTCTCGCCGCCCTCCAGTTCGAGGCGGCCTAGGCGTTACGCCGCCAGCTGCCCGGCGCGGGTGTCGAAACCGGCCAGGCGGAACCGCCCCATGACTGCCGCCAGGCCACGGCCCTCGTCGGCCAGCGCCCGCGTCGCGGCGGTGGATTCCTCCACCATCGCGGCGTTCTGCTGCGTCGCCTGATCCATGCTCGCCACGGCGGCGTTGACCTGCTCGATCCCGGTCGCCTGCTCCGAGGCCGAGGTCGCCATCTGGTTCATCAGCCGGTTGATGCCGGTGATCTGCACGGCGATCCGCTGCAAGGCCTCGCCCGTTTCGCCGACCAGCTTCACGCCGGTCTCGACCTGGGCGGAGGACTCAGAGATCAGCGCCTTGATCTCCTTGGCCGCCTCGCCCGAGCGCTGGGCCAGGGCGCGGACCTCCGAGGCCACGACCGCGAAGCCCTTGCCCGCGTCCCCGGCCCGCGCCGCCTCGACCCCGGCGTTCAGGGCCAGCAGGTTGGTCTGGAACGCGATCTCGTCGATCACCCCGATGATCTGGCTGATCTGCTGGGCCGACTTCTCGATCTCGCTCATGCCCTCGATCGCCCGCGTCAC